>Ga0209337_1001653_pt1 | contig 16779 bp, 19 predicted proteins | sample LinPmetageLP53_FD_184044 | JGI IMG/M metagenome (GOLD analysis project Ga0209337, IMG submission 184044) | Marine viral communities from the Pacific Ocean - LP-53 (SPAdes) (version 2) | ecosystem: Environmental > Aquatic > Marine > Oceanic | place: Pacific Ocean | collected 2010-02-08
TATTTCCTCAAGTATACAAAACATTCTTAAGAGTGGAATTTATTTGCATTTAGAAACAAAAGAAGAGGAACAATATTATACATCTAAATTGCATCAATATTTCGAGGAAGAAACCGAATTTCGGACCTATTTAGGTAAAGGAAATGCGATAGAGGTAGAAAGTTTTGATACAACACTTGCTGTTGAAATATTGATTACTGATTCTACTTTATATTTAGTTCCATATGTAAATGATATATTTGAAATATTCACAGAAGTACTTAAATTTATTGCTTACAAACATGAATTAATAATGACGGAGTTTCGAGGAATTGAAGTGACAAAAATACAATCAGTTAATGAGTTAAATCGAGCAAATAATGAAAAAACAGAACAACAAAACAGAGAAAATGGTACAGAAGAAGAACCCAGCAGCGATGATGATTATGAATGGATCTAGGAGAACAAGTAGTATGAAAGTATTTTATTTAAATAGAACAGAAGATGAAAGTGGAATAAGTGGAACAGGCCGAGTAGCACAAGGGTTTGTGTTTGATAACGGCAGAGTCGCGGTAACTTGGTTATCAGACCACCCTAGTGTTACTGTTTATGATTCCATCGGAGAGGTTCATGCTATCCATGGTCATGGTGGTAAAACAGAGGTTGTAATGGAACCTGATTATAAGAAAGCTTTCGGTGAGTTAAAGTCATTTGTTGATAATTTTAATTTACAAGAGACAGTTGTTTCCAAGCTTACTCCCGACGGCCCGGCGTCGAAACTAATGTCAAAGGCCTAATTAATATGTGGGTAACTTAATGACACTAAAATTGGATGCTTCATGGCGACCAATAGAAATCATACCAGCAGAGAAGGGATTCTCGATGGTTTATACTGGACGGGCACAACCTGTTGAGAATTACACTCACGGGCCTTGTGCCCGTTTTTTGTTTCCGTCGGTGATTGTTCTCAAATCTTATATCCAAAAGAAAAGAATTATATTAAGTCCTACTCGGAAAAATATTTATTGGAGAGACAAACACACCTGCCAATATTGTCAAGAACAATTTAAATATGATAAACTATCGCTCGACCACGTTATTCCAAAGTCAAGAGGTGGTGCTAGAGGCTGGTTAAATCTTGTGACCTGTTGTACCTCCTGTAATCAAAAAAAAGGCAATAAAACACCCTCTGAGGCTTCTATGACACTATTTAAGGTACCGTGTGTGCCAAAAACGAGCATCATTGATTTTTATCACCACATCAATGTTCCTCAAAATTGGCTTAATTTTATCAAGAGGTGAAAATGAAAAGAATTATGGTTAGCGGAGGCTTTGACCCAGTCCATATTGGACATATTCAAATGATTGAAGAGGCTTCAAAGTGGGGCCGAGTAATTGTTGTTCTAAACTCTGATGATTGGTTGACGCGAAAGAAAGGGTATGTCTTCATGCCTTGGAAACAAAGAGCACATATAATGGGGAATATAAAAGGAGTTACACTTGTAACCGGAGTAGATGATTCGGATGGTACAGTTTGTAATGCAATTGGATATCATAGACCTGATGCTTTTGCGAATGGTGGAGATAGAAAAAAAGAAAACACTCCTGAAATGGAAGTGTGCGATGAATTAGGGATTCAAATGTTGTGGGGAATTGGCGGCAAAGATAAACCTCAATCTTCTTCCTGGTTAGTAAACAAAGCAATGGAGCAAGTAAATGGAATTACAAAATAAAAATCTAGAAGCATTCTTAATAAAGGCTGAAAACGATCCAAAACTTATGGAGCTGATGAGAAATCTTATTCGTATCTGTCAGGAGGCGTCAGAACTGGGTATACCTCTAGAGGAAGTTGCCGCTGTTGGCACCGTCGGTTGGACTATTGGAAAGGATCCAAAACTTCAAGCAATGATTGAGTATATGTTTGAAATGTCTAAAATGGGTCAAATAACGGAACATTAATACTCCAAGTTCTATTTATTGGGAGGTATTGTCATATGTCAAACCAAATGCATTTGATCATGGAAAATTGGAATAGAGCAGTTTTGCGTGAGAGACTATTAAATGATAGAAATTATATTGAGTCTGTTTTAGGTCTTTCATATTCTCTAAACGAATCAAATCAAAAAGTTATTCTAGCAGAACAACTCTTAATGGAGGGATTTTGGGATACTTTAAAATCATTGCCCGGAAAAATGAAGGATTTGATGGTTGCTGTTCAAACTATGACTTCCAATCCAGGCAGCATTGGAAAATATTTACGTTTTATAACAGATTCGATCACCGAAAAATTAAAAAACATTCAAAGTTTTCTAGATAAAGTTCGAACGTTCATTGGGGAAACTCCCGGGTTGAAAGGGGTTGCTGATCTATTTTTGAAAGCAATCAATCTTCCTCTTAAGAGTTGGGAATCTATGAAGAACGGCTGGTGGAAAGGCGTTGTTGGTCTTGGTGTTGTGGTAATCCTCAATATGATAGTTAAGAGACTAGCTGCAGTGGGCTGGGAAGCCCTCGGCGGCGAAGAAATTCTAGCAGCAATTGGAGAAGGCTTGTGGGAGAAACTTAAAGAACTTGCAAATGAGCAGGTTATAGCCGGAATGATGGATATGACCTCAGGAGGAGTTTCCAGATTTGTCAAGCTGCTCATTGATGTTGTGGGAACCATCTCGGACGTTCTAGAACCTCTACAACCCATTTTCGAACTTATAAAAGACTCTGCTATTTCTCTATCAAAGGCAGCAACAGGATTGGCACTAAAGGAAACAATAATATGAAAATTTCAAGAAAAAGACTTATAGAAATTATACAACAAGAAGTCGCTGCGACGGAAGAACAACCAAACCCCGAACAAAATATAAAAGCACTTGGACAGTTCAGCGCCAAATTATTAGAACTTTCAAAGGAGATTCGAGGAGTTCGTGGGCTTGATGCAAAAGAGATGACAGAGATTCTAGATATTTTTAGTGATCTAGTTAAATTTGCATCAGGAAAATCAGGCGCCGCTCTAATTGCGCAAATTTCCGCATTAATCAACAAGAAGACAGGAATCGAATAATGAATAACAAAGAATTAGCAATAGGCGTATTCAAACACCCCTTAATCCAAGAGATCCTCAAACAAAAACTTGCCGAGTCATCCGTTGTCAATCGATTGATTGTTCAGGAGGTGCTGAAGGAATACAATCAAGAAGATGTTGACTTTTTATTGTCGTCGCCCGGGGATAATGTGGATGCGTGGCTTAGCAGAACTGATACTGAGGGCAAGCAGGCACTGCTTGATTTAATAAAACAAAAATTAGCGGAGGAGGCCGAGGGAGAAATAGATAAAAATTCTGTTAAAAAGTTGCAAGGTGTGGCGCAAAAAATCACCAAAAGCATCCAGTTAGCAACAGGGGCGAACACCGGCTCTGACCTTCAGGGAATAGCAAAAATTATTTCCGAGGTTGCAAAGGAATCGATAGCGGAACGAACAGGACCTTGGGTTACCAAAGCGATACGTAAAATTCCTATTATTGGCCAAGGAGCAGATTATGTGGATTCTGCTATGGAATTCGCCGGCGTCGGTTCATTGGGTGAAAATGTTGTAAAAGGGCTACTAAAACCTATAGATTGGATGGTAGGTGGTCTTTGGGAAGCAATTGGTGCGGAAAAATTAGAAAGCATTGTAAGAGAAATTGTCGGCGGAGAAGAGAGATACCAAGCGTTACTTGCCGCTACTGCTAATGGAGGAACAGACGGAGCAAAAGCTTTCTTAAAGCAAGATGCTTTGGGTATTTCTCAAAGAGTTTTAACAGCAGCAGCAAATGCATTTCCGGATCAGTTCCAATCGGTGAGAAATTTTAAAGTTGGAGGCTATGAAGTTGGGAACTTTTTCTTATCTTATCTTCTAGATGAGAAAGAAATGCAAATGCTCGACGCCATCCCCGATCCAGAAACGGTCACTGGCGGAGATGGTGAAGATACAGGTACTGATGCCGATGGCGAAGGTGCAGGTACCGACGGAGATGATGAATTTATCCAAAGCTTAGATGAGAAATATAAAAGTGCCTTTCGATCGCTTGTTAAAGTAATGAATAAAGATACTTTGGAAGAATCTGATGTTCCGAAAGATACGGTTTTTGATTCTTATGAGAATGATATAAAGAAGAAGATCTTAGACGCCACGAAATCCCTCTCTGAAGAAGCACAAGCGCTTATTCAAGATGCACTGGCAAATGATGAAATTGCAACAAGATTTCGCGATTTTTATTTCTCCGAGACTCCGGAGACTTCCGATACACCCGAACCCACAACAGATCGACCAGCAGCACCAGAAGGAGAAGATACTTTAGTAAAAGTCCTCCAAAGCACAGAAGAGACAAAAGGTGCATGGGAAAATTATGAAAAGGCAAGAGATGATTTTCAACAACGTTTCCTGATTGTTCCATTTTTATTTCAGCAACAAATTATTATGGTGAATTTATTAAAATCATTAACTGCATTGAATAAATACACATCATCATATACCCGAGGCCCTGCTGCTGTCGTCGAATCCGAAGGTGGCTCCAATTTTCGCTCTCTCCGGCGTAATATGCGAGCGATAGAAATGAAAGCCGGCGCACTGGAACGGGCATTGGGAATATTTCTAGCAGGAGTGGCAACAACCAAAAATTCCGACCAAGCCAAGCAAGCCATTGTGCAAAATGTTAAAGCCTTACAAAAATATCTTGCGATAACCTATGACTCTGTTAATAAATTAAATAAAATAACAGAAGCAGAAGAAGATGGACTCGAAAGTCGCGAGGACATTATTAACAAAGTAGAAGACATACACGACTATGCCAATCAGCGACTAGGACAACTTGATACTATTATGTCAACATCTCTCGATGCATCCAAATCTTCGGGAGTTATCGATGAAATTAAGGAAAGGTTTAATACTATAACTCAATATTTCCCCGATACAGCACGATTTACACCAACAGCCGAAGGCGGCACAAAAGAGGCTTTGATAACATTTACAAAGTTTCTTAAGACTTTTCGATCACAGACCCTTGTTCCACTCTATTCTGCTCTTGGAGACGAGAATGTAACAGATTCCGACATCTTTGATATAAAGACTGCAATAAAAGAACTTGCAACTAAAATGAAGCAACTGCTTGGAGTTGATTCCGAAATTGCGGATGAGGTAGAACCTGTATCGGAAACTGATCCGTCTTTTGCTGATGACCCAAATCCGGAACTAGATGATTGGGATCCCACCGATGAGGAAACCAGTGATTTCTATGATGACCTCCTCGCTGAACTAGAGCCATACATAGAAGAGGTGTTGGATGATCGCCCTGAGATTTTGGAAACCGGCGCCACCGACGAAGATGTCCTTGAGGTAATGATAGAAGAAGAGCCCGAGATAGGAGAAATTATCGCCAACGCTGACCTTGACGAAGACGACGAGGACACTTTAATGAATAAAATTATGGATTTCATCGATGATGGATTTGAAAGACTCACAACATCAGATAACTCAGAAAAGACCGACGATGAAGAGCCCGAATTACACTTTAAAGATATTAAAGAATTTGCAACTGGCTTGAGGCACAGCAGCAGAGAAGACAACATCGACCACTTAGCTGCATTTATAAATGCAAAGGCAAAGGAGGCAACCGATTCATGGGATGGTGTTTGGTCTATTCAAATGACCGATACAGACCCAAGAAACCGCGGATATCCCGATGGAATCGAATCCGCCAAGGTGACTCCAACAGAAAAAGGAAAGGTCCTTAATCTGTCCGGATCGGAAGGCTTCGGAGATCATAAATTTAACCTGCGAGATGAAAAACAAGCAGAATATCTTTATAATCATTTGCGATATAACGGCAAAAAACTACCAGGTCGTTTTAGAAACCGATGGCTTGAAGAATCTCTTGAAGAAAAACTAAAACCAATAATTGAGCGTATGCTCGAGGATAACTAATGATTAAAAGAAATTTTGTACTAGATACCAGTGTTTATTTATCAGATTCCAAATGTTTATATAAATTTAAAGACAATAATATTATTGTTCCCTTAAAGGTACTCGAAGAAATTGATTTACACAAAAAAAGACAAGACTCGGTAGGTCAACATGCACGCCAGACAATTCGCACACTAGATGCTCTAAGGGCCCTGGGGTCACTTTCTGAGGGCGTATGTCTTGGAGAAGGGTTAGGGGTGCTCCGCGTGATTAAAGCGTCTGAAATAGCCCTTAGCGAGCTTCCTAAAGATCTATCTCATAAAATGTCAGACCACCTGATTTTGGCCACAGCCTTAACTATAAAAAAGCTTGAACCTGAATACAAGACTGTTGTTGTATCTAGAGACATCAATATGCGAGTTATAGCAGACTCTCTTGGTTTGGACACGGATGATTATATTAATTCTAGAGTAATTGAGGATCAAGATAAAATATATGAAGGCTTTACGAAGTTACTCGTTGATGAGGAATTAATTAACCAATTTTATCTCGGAGATCCTGTTTATCTAGATAAAGATGTAGTAGGGGAACAAGAAGTAAAATTACATTGGAATGAGTTTGTGATGCTTGTTGCATCAAGTAACGAAAAAAAGACCGCATTAGCCCGATTCTCAGACTACATTAAACCTCTTCGTCATGTTAAAGATATGACAAAAGAAGTTATGTGGGGCGTCTTACCTAGAAACAAAGAACAATCGTTTGCTTTTGATCTCCTTTTTGATGACGACATCCCTTTGGTATCTTTGATTGGTAAAGCCGGATCTGGAAAGACGCTAATGGCCATTGCGGCGGCTTTGGAACAAGGACTAGGGGGAAAGGGCGACCAATACCGCCGGATCATCATATCGCGCCCTGTTCAGCCTCTAGGGAAGGACATCGGATTCCTCCCGGGAACAATGGAAGAAAAAATGCTGCCATGGCTCAAACCAATCCAAGACAATATCCGTCACCTCATGGGCGACGATAGAACAATGCTCGAAGCCTATGTCGAGAAAGGAAAAATCGAAGTTGAAGCATTAACTTACATTCGAGGTCGGTCAATTTCCAACGCCTTTGTGATTATAGATGAGGCCCAAAACTTAACGGCACACGAAGTCAAGACGATTATCACTCGAATTGGCGAGAACACCAAGATTGTTTTAACCGGAGACATTGAACAAATTGACAATGTCTACACTAACGAAACAAGCAATGGATTAACTTATGCCGTTGAGAAGTTCAAAGAAAGTGAATTAGCAGGTCATATTACATTTAGGAAAGGAGAGAGGTCTAAGTTAGCAACAGCCGCCGCTAAATTATTATGATAGAGTTTGTTTTAGGAACGATTTATGCAAGTTTTTTGGAATGGTGGATACATAAGCACCTATTTCATGTAAGAGGCAAGAAAAAAGATAGTCGCTTTGCTTATCACTTAAGGGATCACCATGTCGTTGCTAAAAAAAATAATTTTATTGATAAAAGAAACTCTAGAATCGAAACGGTTGGTTTACTATTCCTTGCTATTATCCATTTCCCTATTTTTTATTTTAGCTGTATGTTCTATTTCGCTACAGTTGTCTATGCTATAGCGTTTTTTGTCTTGCATAATTATGGTCATAGGAATCCAAAATGGACAAAGAAATATCAACCATGGCACTGGGATCATCATATGAAAAACCCAAACTCAAACTGGAATGTAGTTCTGCCGTTAGCTGATTGGATTATGAAAACAAACAAATAAATTTGACAAACGTTTTCCTTTATGTTATATTAATTATAATTAACGGTGAATATTATGTGGATAACGGAATCAGCCAAAGCAGGAAGGAAACTTAAAGATATGTTTAGTCTAAGCGGAGTGGATGTGTTTATCAAGGATAGATTACCAGATAACGTAGATCCTGAGTTTGTTTTTAACTATATAAGCTCTAGAATCCCATTTCATTTAGCTCGAAATATAGATATTATTTATGTGGGAGTTTTCCCAGAGATGAAGAAAAGAGAAATTAATGCTTATTATGAGGACGGCGCCATCTATGTTACGAATAAACAGGACGAAGAAATGGATATGATAGATGATATAATCCACGAATTAGCACATTCAGTAGAGAGAAACAACGAAGAGATGGTTTATGGTTCTGGTGCTTTGCAAAGGGAATTTAAAGCTAAAAGAAAAAATCTTTATACAATCATAATGGATATGTATGATGTACCGGATAAATTTTTAAGCGACATAGATTATAATAAAGAAATAGATAATTTTTTATATAAAGTAATAGGATATGATATCTTAAATCAAATGGTAGTAAATATTTTTGTATCTGGCTACGCTGCAACATCTGTTAGAGAGTATTTTGCACGAGGCTTTGAGGAATATTTTATCGGAGACAAAGATTCATTGAGGCAAATAAGCCCTGTACTTTATAAAATAATTGACAAACTTGTTCATTTGGAGGACTAATGACAAAACAACATATTTCGTTTTCAGAACTGAAGACTTGGGCTGAGTGCCCTCACAAACACCAACTTAAATATATCAAAGGCATTAATGGTTTTACCGGAAATGCTTTTACTGCATTTGGAACAGCGATCCATAGTGTGTGCGAATTTATAGCAAAGGGTGAACTAGACCCAATTGATTACGACGAACATTTTGATTTAGCATTTTTGTGTGAACTAAAGAAACTGGATGAAAAGCCTGACAACCAAATGATTACACAAATGCGACAACAGGGGAGAGAGATTTCCCCTGCTGTTTTCCCTCAACTTAAAGAACATTTTGGGAACTATGAGGTTTTCTCTACTGAGGAGATGCTTTACGAAGAAATCGATGAACTTACCTATAAATGGCATCTAAAGGGATTCATTGATTTAGTTATCAAGACAGAAGACGAAAAATACCACATCCTTGACTGGAAGTCTTGTAGTTGGGGTTGGGATGCCAAGAAGCGCTCCGAGAAGCTGGTGACTTATCAGTTGACCTTATACAAGAAGTTTTTCTGTAAGAAACATAACATAGACCCTGCCGATGTAGAGACACATTTTGGTCTTCTTAAAAGAACTGCCAAAAAAGATAATGTTGAGATTTTTCGAGTTACTTCTGGTGTTCGTAAAATGGATAATGCCACAAAGCTATTAACAGATGGTTGTAGAACAATTAAAGCTCAGAACTATGTAAAAAACAGGAAATCTTGTCAATATTGTGAATTTAAGCATACAGAGCACTGCCCGTAATAAAAAAAATTATTTTTTTTACTTTTTTACTTGACAAGTTTTTGTGGATATGTTATATTAAGGTTAAAGAACAATTAAGGATTGATATGTCTAAAAAAATTAAAGTTTTAACATTAGGAGACCACCCTCTATCTCCGTCGGGAGTTGGAACACAAACAAAACTTGTCTGTGAGGCTCTTTTGAACTCGGGAAAATTTTCAATTTTATCCCTCGGGGGAGCTATTAAACACTCTGATTACACTCCAATTAAGGTTGGTAAATATGAAGATGATTGGAAAATTATTCCTGTGAATGGATATGGAACACCAGAAATGCTTCGTTCTATAGTGAGAAATGAAAAACCTGATATTGTGTGGTTTATGACTGATCCCAGGTTCTATGAGTGGCTATGGTCTATAGAAAACGAAATTAGACCTTTGTGTCCTTTGGTATATTATCATGTGTGGGATAATTATCCATTCCCAATGTATAATAGAAAGTTTTATGAATCTAACGATCATATTTTTACAATATCTCAATTAACACAAGATGTGGTTAAGAACGTGGCACCAAATACCCCGTCAACCTATATACCACATGCCGTCGATGGTGATTTGTTTAGACCGTTTTCAGAAGAAGAAAGAAAAAATCTTAGGGAACAAAATCTAGACAAGAGAGATCATGATAAATTTATTGTTTTCTGGAATAATAGAAACGCTCGAAGAAAACAATCTGGCTCATTGTTGTTCTGGTGGAAAGATTTTCTAGATAAAAATAATTTACATGATAAGGCTCAATTGTTGATGCATACTGATCCTAAGGATATCCACGGACAAGATCTTGAACATATAGCTGATCACTTGGGGATGTCTAATCGAGAAGTGATGTTTTCAACTACGAAAGTTCCAACAGAAAATATGCCTGTTTTTTATAACTTAGCAGATGCCACTATCAACGTCGCCGACGCCGAGGGTTTTGGCCTTTCTACTTTAGAAAGTCTTTCTTGCGGGAGACCCATTATTGCCACCATGACTGGTGGTTTACAAGAGCAGATTATATGTGGAGAAGACCAGTTTGGTATACCTCTTTTTCCATCGTCTAAAGCAGTTATAGGATCGCAACAAGTTCCATATATATATGAGGATAGGTTAGATGGACATCAAGTGGTGTCTGCCTTAACTAACTTGTATTTGATGGGACCAGTAGAAAGAAATAAAATGGGTATGTTAGGCAGAGAGCATGTTTTAAAGAATTATAACTTTTCTAATTTCAATGAAACTTGGGTTAAACAAATGTTACAAGTATATGAAGACAATGGCTCTTGGGAGACTAGAAAGAATTATGATGGAATTACATTTAAGGAGTTAGTGTGAAAAAGAAAATATTTGTTAGAGCACCATGTCTTAGTCAATCTGGCTATGGAGAACAATCACGGTTTGCGTTAAGAGCCTTAAGGAGCCGAGAAGATATTTTTGATATCTTCGTCCAGCCGATTCCCTGGGGACAAACAGGTTGGGTTTGGCAAGATAATGATTTCAGACAATGGCTAGACAGCAGAATTGTAGAAACACAATTGTTGCTCCAACAACAAAGTCTACAGCCAGATGTTAGCTTACAGATTACGATACCTAATGAGTTCGAAAAAATATGCCCTGTTAATATTGGATATACTGCTGGTATTGAAACGACAAAGGTTGCCCCCATTTGGCTTCAGAAAGGAAATGACATGGATAAGATTTTAGTAGTCTCTAGTCATGCGAAAAGAAGCTATGTTGAGACTAAGGCCCAGGCTACAAATAATGAGACAGGAGAGACTTTCCCTTATGAGCTAGAAACTCCAGTGGCTGTAGTATGGGAGTCTACGACACGAGAAGAGCCGGAAGAGATTGCGTGCTTAGAATTAACAACAGACTTTAATTATTTGATGGTATCACAATTGGGCCCAAGAAAAAACTTTCTTAATGCAATTAAGGGATGGGTTGAGGAATTTATCGATCAAGATGTCGGACTAATAATAAAAACTAACATAAGATCGAACAGTATTATGGATCTCGAAGAGACAGAAAAAAACCTCCGTAATATCCTGAATCATTATCCGGATAGAAGTTGTAAAGTTTATTTGCTACATGGGGATTTAACACCAGGACAAATGACCGGTTTATATAAAAACGAAAAAGTCAAAGTGATGATTAATATAGCTCACGGTGAAGGTTTTGGATTACCTTTGTTCGAGGCCGCTCGCGAGGGCTTGCCAATTATAACTATAGAATGGTCTGGGCAATGTGATTTTTTACAATATGAAAATAAAAATTATTTTCAAAAAGTCAATCATGAATTGAAATCGGTCCAAGGAACCGCTCATTGGGAAGGGGTGATTGAGGCTGATTCTGAATGGGCGTACCCAGATCAAGGATCATATAAGATGTCTTTGAGAAAAACATTTAAAGAGTGGGATAAGGCCAAAAAGATGTCAACTGAATTACAGGGTCTCTTAGAGGAAAATTTTAATACCGAGAAATTATATTCCGGATTTTGTCAACATTTCTATAATGAAGAAGAAGAAAACTTAGAAATGTGGTTAGATAACTTTCAAGTTAAGGAATATGAATGAAAATAATATTTGTTGCTGATTTCTTTATTGAACAAGTCCTCGGCGGTGGCGAATTAAATAACGAAGAGTTTATTAATATAGTACGAAATCGAGGCACAGAAGTTATAAAAATACAAAGCCACCTTGTTAATACTGCATATATTGAAGCAAACTCTGATTATAAGTTCATAGTTGCCAATTTTATGAATTTATCGCCTAAGTCACGCGAGACTTTACAAAAATATTCATATGTTATATATGAACATGACCACAAATATCTTAAAACTAGAAATCCACAAGACTATAAAGATTTCAAAGCACCCCCGGATCAAATTATTAATTATGATTTTTACAAAAATGCAAAAGGTGTATTATGTCAGAGCAAGTTTCATTGTGATATTATTAAATTAAATTTAAATTTAGAAAACATTGTTAATCTATCAGGGAATTTATGGTCTTTAGAATCTTTAGATTTAATGAAGAAATTCTTAAAAAAAGCAAAATCGGAAAAATGTTCTATTATGGATTCGCCAATCCCACATAAGAACACGCGACAAGCAGTTAGATTTTGTCAATATAAAAATAAAGACTATGAACTTATTAAATCCTCTAAATATGAGGAGTTCTTAAATCAATTATCTAATAATAAAAGTTTTATATTTTTCCCTAGAACTCCAGAAACCTTATCGAGGGTTATTGTTGAAACACGAATGATGGGAATGTCAGTTATAACCAATGAACTTGTTGGTGCAGCGAATGAAGACTGGTATTTAAAGAAAGGTTCTGATTTGATTAAAGAGGTCGAAATAATGAGAGAAAGGATCCCAGAGTGTATTTTGGAGATATTAAGTGTCTCTTAAGTTTACTATTATAATACCATGTTATAATGCAGAGAGTTGGATAGAAACTAGTATCCTGTCTGCCCTCGGTCAAACCTATGAAGACTTAGAAGTTATTTTTGTTGATAATGAAAGTACTGATAATAGCCTTGAAATTGCAAAGAAAATTCAAAAAAAATACCCTTCTCTTGTTATAGATACAGCCCCTAACTTATATAAATATTCATGGGAAGAACCAGTAGAGAAAGCCTTAAGTATTAGCACTGGTGATTACTTCACCATCTTGGGCGCCGATGATTGGATAATTCCGGAATACATATCTGAAGTAATGAAAATTATCAACCTAGATCCTAAAAAAATTAAATTATTGCAAACTCCTATAAGAGGAGTTAAAGCAGATACTGGAAATCCTATGGGTGAAATCAAACATTCATATAAAAGCTTAGAGGAGTTCAAGACTCTGTTGTTTGAAAGGTGTCCTGTGACGACTCCGTCTATGGTCTATTCTAAAGAACTTCATAATAAGGGAATCTTAAGGTGGGATTCTAAAAACTATTTAGGCGCCGTAGATTATGACTTATATTTCAATATTGCTCACCACAATTATTTTATTTATCCTTTCCCTAAATGGATTGGATATTATTATCGTTGGCACGACAATCAAGCAACCTGGGGTATGCACAAAGAGCCCACCGACTATGACACACTTATAAAAAAAGTTTGGAAGGATAAATGGAAAGTAAATTAACAGTACAAGATTTAAAAAACTTTGAATTAAAAATTTTTGAATTATTTAAGGATAAAAAAATAACATCACCAGTTCATTTGCGAGGAGGAAACGAAGAAAACCTAATTGAAATCTTTAAAGATATTAAAGAGGATGATTATTGTATTTGTACTTGGGCTAGTCACCTAGAGTGTATGCTGAAAGGGGTACCAAGAGATATTCTAACAGCCTCTATTTTAAGAAACAAGTCCATATGTTTGGCATTTAAAGAATATAATATTCTCTCCTCAGCCATTGTTGGAGGAAATGGTCCAATAGCAGTAGGTATAGCAAACGCTATTAGATTAAAAAAACATAAACGTCATGTATGGTGTTTTGTAGGTGATATGTCTTTTTACACAGGTTCTATACAAGAAAGTATCAGATATTCAGAAGTTAATGACCTTCCAATTACTTTTGTAGTTGCAGACAATGGTCTGAGCGTAACAACTCCGACAGAAGTCTGCTGGGGAACAGAAATAAAAGATTTAGCCGAAAAATCTCCGAAGTGCATTTATTATTCTTATAAAAATATTTTTCCGCATGCGGGCATCGGAGAGAAGGTGTTATTTTAATATGTTGAATTATAAAAATGAGCTAGAAAAAGCAATGTTAATCTTGGCCGAAAAGGAAGATACAATCTTCTTGGGTCAAAGTTTAGAATACGGTGGGATTGCCATGGCACAAACTTTTGAGAATATTTCTTCTGATAAAAAAATTGAAATGCCTGTTGCAGAAAACTTACAGATGGGAATATCAACCGGAATGGCTTTAGAGGGATTCGTACCAATCTCGGTATATCCTCGTTGGAACTTTTTACTAGTAGCAGCAGATCAATTAATAAATCATTTAGATAAAATGATTTTGATGACAGAAGGTCAGTATAAGCCGAAAGTAATCATTAGAGTGGCAGTCGGCGCTGAAAAGCCAGTTAATCCTCAAGAACAACATCTAGGTGACTTTACAGATGGTTTTAAATCAATATTAAAAACAGTAGAGGTTATAAAGCTCACATCAGCAGAACAGATTGTCCCTGCTTATTTGCATGCTTATAATCGAACTGATGGCATTTCTACTATTTTAGTAGAGGAGCATCAATTTTGAAAGTATTGATAACTGGCGGTAATGGATTTATAGCCAAAGAAATCATAAGCTACTTTAAAAGAGACCAGGAATTTAAAACAGAACTTATTGTAACAAACAGAGATACTCTTGATGTTAGAGATCCGATAAAAGTAAAAGATTTTTTTGATAAGAATCATGTGGATATAGTAATCCATACCGCTGTAAAAGGTGGCAAACGAAACAGAAAAGATACTATTGTGGATTTTTTTGATAATATTATAATGTTTGATAATTTAGCTACACATTCTCATAAGTTTAAACTAATGTTTAATTTTGGATCCGGAGCAGAGTTTGATCGGTCGACTGATATCTATTATGCAAAAGAAAGCAGTATATATGATAGATACCCGGATGACTATTATGGTTTATCAAAAAATCTTATCGCTAGAAAAATTATAGAATCAAATTGTAACATTATAAATTTACGAATTTTTGGGTGCTTTGGACCAAATGAAATAAGTTCTAGATTGATAAAAAACACTGTACAAAGGTTTCGAAATAATAAAACAGCAGTAATCCATCAGGATCGTTTTATGGATTATGTATGCTCTGAAGACGTATATCGAGTTTTGAAATATATTGTTCTAAATTATGATAATATTAAATTTAAAGATGTTAATATTTGTTATGAAGAAAAAAAAAGTTTAAAAGATATAGTTTATTTAATAAAATCCTTGACAGATTCACCTTGCGATGTTATAATAAATACACAAGAACATAATTTGTCTTATGTGGGAAATCCAAGAATTTTAAAACAACTAGATGTTTCATTAGTTGGTCTAGAGCAAGGGCTCAAGGATATGTTAAAAAAAATATGAAATTAAAAATAGAAGACATAGTAAACAAACATCAGAACACCCCAGCCGTTGTTGCTCTGCACGGACCTAGCTTGAATCCATTCTTGGATAAGATTCAAGAACTACAGAAAGAGAAAGGCTACATAAGGCTATCGGTGAACCAATGGTATGATTTTTTTAAAGAAAAACCGGATTATTGGGTTGTGTCTAATACCGAATATACAATTTATAACAGTATTATTCCTAATTTTTTCTGGGACAAATACAACACGTTTCAAAAAAACGTTTTTAATAAATATGATATTCCTTTATTGTTCAATAATACAGCAGACCTAACTACTAACGATTTTATTGAGAACAATTTAAATTGTGATTATTTACCGTATGATACAAAACATTTTAAAGGACTAAAGTGTACCGAAATACTTAAATCATTTAAGAAACACTATGAAGAAAATCACAATTTTGATTATAATCATTTTGGTAATAACAGTCAAATGTGGATGCCAGTAAGCACAGATGGAACAAATTGTCACCCTTCTTGGGCTACTTTTGCAGGTGCGTGGTCTAGAAAAAATAAGTGCTGTCATAAAATCGATAAGCAGAGATTAACAATTCAAGAAATGCTACAGCAGTTGAGCGGACATTCTCAACATATGGGCCCAGGAGTAAGTGTTGGATTCTTCGCTCTTTCGTTTGCTGTTTTAATGGGGTGTAACCCAATTTACGTTGCAGGTATGAATTTAGATTATACGAAAGGATATGCAGAGACAAAGGAAACCAAATATAAACATCGGGTAAACCCCGGCGCGATAGGCCACTGGAAAGTCATATATAATTCAACTATACGTAACGATTTAAGGATCATAAAGGAATCAGCGGACTTGTTGGGAATAAAGATTATAAATTTGAATCAAAATTCTTGGTTTGATACACTCCCAGTAGGAGAGTTGTCTTGAAAAAAATGACTGCGATTATACCAGCCCGCGGCGGTAGCGTGGGTATTCCTCGTAAAAATATTGCAATGGTTGGTGATCATCCATTGATAGCATATTCAATAATTGCTTGTAAGTTAGCTAAGAGAATTGATAGGATTATTGTGTCAACAGACGATTTAGAAATTGCTTCTGTTGCTAAATCATACGGAGCAGAGGTCCCTTTTATCCGACCAGCTGAATTTGCACGTAATGATTCAAGAGATGTAGAATTTTTAAAACATTTTTTTGATAATATTAATGTAGATGACGTAGCGCTTATGAGGCCAACAACACCCCTTAGAGACTCTTTTATCATTGACAAGGGTATTCATACCTATTACTCTGTAAAAGACAACGTAAGTAGCCTGAGGAGCCTTAATAAGGTGACTCAATCCCCTTATAAGATGTTCGGTGTAGAAAATAATCTTTGCACTGGTCTTTTTGAGAGCTTTGAAGGGGTAAAGAACTATTCTAATCTGCCTAGGCAGGCTTTTCCTGATTGTTATGAGGGCAATGGACATATTGA
>Ga0209337_1001655_pt1 | contig 16771 bp, 16 predicted proteins | sample LinPmetageLP53_FD_184044 | JGI IMG/M metagenome (GOLD analysis project Ga0209337, IMG submission 184044) | Marine viral communities from the Pacific Ocean - LP-53 (SPAdes) (version 2) | ecosystem: Environmental > Aquatic > Marine > Oceanic | place: Pacific Ocean | collected 2010-02-08
ATGTATACCACCACAATGTTTTTACATCCCATACATCTCCATTTCCACCTCGCTGTAACCATTTCTTTTTGTCATGAACAAAGATGTCTTTCAATTGTAAAAAGTCTTGTACGTATTCTCGAAAGCCCCTTATTTGTTCTGTATGATGTATTGGAATTATAACTTCTATATCGTTTTCTGAATATATGTATATTGCAGATAAATTTGATGTAGATACATGATGTTGCGAATTACAGAATATGGGTACTAATAAAGTTTTTTTATTTTGTATATTACGTAATATTGCAGTAACTTCATCTTCATGATCCAGTATCATATATTAATAATAAGAAAAAAAAGTTAAATAGCCGAATTAATATCCAGATGTTGTAGGTGTGTTAGTTGTAGAAGCATTAATATTACCAGGAGTAATAATATTCATATCTACATAATATTGTGTTAGATCAGATAACACATCAACAATTTCAATTATTTTTTTACTAGCTCGAGTTACTTCTTTTGTGTTAATAGTTGATACTGCTTCTATATTTACTCCATTAGATATAGTATCTTGTAACACTCCAGTAATTGTCCATTTTATTTTTATAGCAAAATATAAATTTGGATCTATGTTTTCAGATTCCCAATCATTAAATTGTTTTTTATTAATTTCAATAACATTATTATTATTAATTTTTTTAATAAAATATCTGTGAATATATCCTAATTTTTTATCATTATCTGTTATAATGGGTACTGATGGTTGAAATGATTTATATTTTGTTTTTATTTTATTTAATTGTTTATATATAAAAACATCTGCAGAATTATTTGTAGTTTCGTCTGTATCTATTTTAAATAATTTTTTAGATTGATTAGGATTCCAATTAGATAATGTAAATACTTCTCCAGTATTATATGTATGATATGGACCGGTATAAGATTGTCCAGTTTCAATAATTATATATTCATCACCAGTTGTATATAAATTTGGCGTAATATCATCTGCAATATAATATGATTTTAATCTAAAATTCATGAATTATCTACCTCTATTCTCATCATAGTTTTTATAGCACTAGTCCATTTACCACTAGTATCTATTGTATGTGTTATATTAACTATACTAAACACTGCATTTTTTCTGTATCTATCTGGTAATCCGGCAAAATCTAAAACATCTCCATATCTAAGTCCATTTATTCCATCTATAGTAAAATCTGCAGTAAATGGTATAGTTGGACTTGCCATATTATTTGATAACGAAATATCAGGAGTTGGATATTTCATATATTTTTTTGCAGCTTTCTTCATTGTATTTATAGTATCATTTGAATCTGGATCTTTTGCAAAATCTTGTTTAGAAATTTTATATGCTTCTAATGATTCATCATGAACTTTTGCATATTCATCTTTCTTTTGTTGTAATACTTCTGGTGTTAACATGTTACCAGATGTTTCAGTAACATTTCCATTAGCATCAGATGTTCTATTAACAGTAGATTGTGCATACATCCAAGCTAAATATGGAGCTATATCAGATTCGCTAGCATTTTCTCCTCCTTGATTTAACACAAATGATAAGTTACTTGCATCACTAGGTAATTTTCCAGAAAATGTAAATGAATGCACAGCACTTCCATTGGGATGATTTGCAAACATTGGCACTTTATATGGCACTACTGGCACACTTGTATCTTGTTCATCTACTTTTCTTTTTATTAATTTTGAATCAGCAAACAATAATTTGTTTTGGAATTTTGGTTCTGGATGTGTTACAAGTTTTAAATGTACAGTTCCAGCTGAAGCTTTTTCTATATAACTACTAAGCATTTTTAATACTTGAGCTGGACCTTGAGATACTAATTTGCCTTGTTTATTCAATGAATCAATTATTTTTTTTATTAAATCCATATTAATAAAAAATCTACCAGGTAACATTGTTACTGGTTCACCATTTGAGTAATGAGTAGATTCATAACGTTTTAAAATACCTTTGCTAATAGCACCACTAAATGGGTTATCTCTATCAACATCTCCTGATTTTTTATGCAGATGCATCCAATGTAATTCAGATGCAGTTCCTTTTCCATATATACATTTATTAACGTTTAGAATAATATCAATTGGATCTGTTGAAACTAAATCTGGATAGTATGTAGATTGTATTAAGGCGTCTTTTGATGTAAAAATAATTTCTGCAAAAGGATCATTTGTTTTTTGTTGAATTTCTCGATTTAAAAAATCAATTACCCATTCTAAATTTATATATTTATATGATGTAGCTCCAACATATGGTTTAGTCCACAAACCTAGTTTTTCTCCAGATTCTTTAATCTTAAACTCCATATAATTTTCTTCAGCTTTTAAACTATTATAATCTGTTATGTCATCTCTTATTTTTTTCCAATATTCTACTGCTTTAGCATCATATTCTGTTAACAGTCTATTATAAAATGATTTTGATTTTTCTTTGTCTCGGTTTGCTTCTTCAACTGAAGCTTCGTATTCTTCAACATTACCTTCCCATAAATTTCCAGCACCAGTTATATATGATCCTAGAGGAATAAATGTTCCAGGAGCATTTGCTCTATCATTTTTTAAAAATTTTATTGTTCCTGCAGTACCAGTTCCACTTGCAAGTGATTCTATAGCTAAAGATGATGATGCTGGTAAATCTGTTCCATCATTTAGACGAACTATATCTTGTTTTTCACTTTTTTTATGTGGTGCTTTTGGTTGTGTTTTTTTCTTTTTAGTAGTTTTATTTTCATCCATTAACAATGAAACATCAGTATATGTAGCACTCGCTCCTCTTAATGATAAACTTGCTTGTACTGACATATCTTCTTGATATGCTAAATCAAAACTAACTATTTGTCCATCAAATGTAACAACGTTCATTTTTCTGAATTCAGTTAAATCTCTGTTAGGAAATCTTTGTTGTAATTTTTCTATTTTTTCTGATGTGGCAAAATTTGTTCCTTGTTCATCCAATAATTCTCCGGTAATTACTGCAGATTCAGGATGTTTTATTTTAATAGCTACATGGCGACCGGGTCTAAAATATGTTGATTCTATAAAATTTAAATCTGCTTGAGGATTAGGTATAATGAATTGTATGGTAGCAGTATTCATAAGACCCATTGAATGATCTCCAATGCTTATTTCTGCTGATGTTATATATGGAGGTGTTCTTCTTGATTTATTTATATACTCTGTTTCGTTGGTTTCTGATTCTCCAGTTTCAGAAATAGTCGTAGTTTCTAATTTCTTTTTTCTGTCTGCCAGATAACCATTTGGGCCACCAGGTAAAAATTGACCTTGCCTTGTGGTAAATCCTCCAAGTCTAGCTCCTTTAATTTCTGTATCGTCTGAACGCGATGAAGAAGTATATGGAATAACTTCAATGTTAGCAACTTTACCTAACATGAAATCAAAGTCTTTGTTAGATCTATTATGAAATCCAGCTTTTCCTCGAGCATTTAATTCTGCTCGTACGTTTTCATTAACATTGCTATAAAAAATATCACTCATCTTGTACTATTGGTTCTGATTAATATGTTAGTAACTTCATTTTGACTAGGTATTCTTATGCTAGTATCTTTTGGAATAATAAATGTTCCTTTACCTACTCCGTTTGCAGATGCAATAACCCACCACAATGACACATCATTGTAAAATCTATCTGCTAATTTATCTAAACGTTCTGGTGTTGTTGTTTTTATAAAAATATCTTCTGTTGATTTTGGTATATTAGGAAATATAGTAGTGGATTTTCTTCGTTTTCCGTTGTTGTCTTTTCTCGTTGGTGTTGTTGAATATCGTGCCATAATTTTTCCTATTCTTGTGTCGTAGATGATTGTTCTGGTGGTGGTGGTGGTACAATATCAGCATTTACTTTAAAATCACTTAACCAATTATCATTTCCATTTTTAGTTTCACCGGTGTCATTTAATTGTTTAGCCAATGTATAGAAACGTCCGCCTTTCTGTGGAACTGAGTTGGTAAGTATGTTCAATGTAACGGAAACATTAAATTTCATTGGCAGTTCCATCATTTCTTTGTCTTTTGTTATGTTAGTTTCCCATGGCGAATCATCTGAACCTAATGTTACGGTGCATGCAGTCATAACTGCAGGAGTTTGATAAAATAAATCTCCCATTGTAAACCGCATCCATGGAGCTTCCATAGCTATATCTGTTTTATTATATGTAGGAGCAGTGTATCCAACCAATGCATTTAATTTACGATATATTGGTTTCATTTCATCTCTGGATGTTGCATACACATCAAAATCAAAACTTACATTTCTGCTATATCCTCCATAATGATAATTAGGATCTGCTCGGCCAATCATTTTTTGTGGTGTCCATTCTGGACTATGAGTGTCAGTAATACTCAGTAATGTTGCTCTAAACACTATAATATCGTCAACTTCAGTCTTTGTTCTATCAGTTCCGTCTAAACTAGGACCTGTGAAGAAAAATTTAATAAAATCTTGTGTTAAATTTGCTTTAAATGCGCCAACTGATAATGCTCCTATTCTTCTATCATTCCATTTATATGCATCTGCTAATTTTCTTTTTGAAAAATCTATTGCTGTTACTTTGTCTCCACGAAATGGCGTTGCAACTTCTAATGGATTACGTGTAGGGCGCCAATGCCCGGGTACTGCAGCAGTTAACGCTTCTGGTATTTCATTAACCCATCTAGTAGCTATATGACTTAATGCCGTAAAGTCTTTTCGGAGTGCATACGGATTATCATGATCACCCCAACCATATCCAGAATTACCAGCTCCATTTAAATTGAAAACTGAGTAAGCACCAACTGGTGAAGCTGCAGCTGCTGCATATATTCCTGCTCGTACACTTCCTCTTGTTGCGGCTCCCACACCATCTAATCTTAATGATGCACCTCCTGATGCAGCATCTGACCAAAGTCTAGATCTAAAATCTGCATATTTAACACCTGGTATCTTTTTATATGATTTGATTGGCCCAGTATTATATGCTCGAAGTGGAGATTGTTCTGGATTAGCTGTATTTTCTATCAGAGATTGTCCTACTTGTGCTACTTGTGGAATACCTGTTAATGAAGCAGCTGATAGTGCAGCTAAACCTGTTACTCTTTTCGCTATACTTTCTGGAGTAACATTTGTGAATTTTGCAAATGGAGCTTGCCAAGTTGCGTTAGACTCATTTACTGCAATTGATTGAACATCTGAAGCTTGTTGTCCGGTTCGTCTCAATTGAAATGGATTATCTGTCAATGAATTTTTAGATATACTAGAATTTTCTGTAAATCCTTTTTGTTCACTTGTATAAGGCATCTTCACTTCATAGTTTAATGGAGGTGTTTTTACATTGAATATGCTGTTGAATCTAGACTCTTTGCCTCCCAATGAAAATATTTTTGCATTTTCATATCCTAAATCATATGGTCTATGTCGTCTTATAAATGCAGTTGGATTAAATGTTGATGGTATACTGTTTGCAAATGATGAATATGGTGTGTTTATGTTTTGTTGTTCACTCATGATAAATTCCTTGCGTCGTTAAGTTCCGAAGCTTGCATAAACATGTCCGGAGATATTTTTGCTTGAACGGTTAAACCACTGATTGCTTTTACCATCATTGCAACTAAGGCAGTAGGATCTGCTCCACTTGGAGCAACCATGTTGTTAGGATCTCCAGCCATTATAAAATCTCTAGGATCTAATTGAAATGCACCAAATGGTCCAGTTAACACTCTAGCACCAGCACCTGGATATGAAATTACATCTTCTGCTGGAGTTCCTTCAGTGACTAAGTTGAATGACCGGCCTTTTAATTTTTCTACTAACTTAGTCATTGCTGTTCCAAATATTGGCAAATTTTTCCCAACAGCAGCAATTGGCGTAATTGCAGTTTTTATTGTTTCTTCTAGTACAGCTATTTCACCAAACGTTTCAGTCATCTTTGCAATATTTTCTTTTGTTTCATTTTGGTTCCTAACAAATGTCTCTGTGTCTTGTCTTAACATATCCATTTCTTTATCGCCAAATCTAGCTTGTACGTCACTTACAAGTTTTTCATCTATAGATTTTAAATAATCTGAAGATCTTTCTGCAGTTGTTCTTGTGTCTGATTCTTTAAGAAATGTTTCTACATCATCTTTAGATGCACCTTCTGCTCTCAATTTTTTTGCAATTTCTTCTACATCACCAGCTTCTAAATCCAATAAATCTTCTGCACCCATTTTAGCTAATATATCTCGTTGACGCTTCATACGCATCATGTCACCTTCTTGCATTCCAAAAAGCTCTGCAGCTTTTTTTCGAGCAAACATGTTGTTTTCTAGATTATCTCCTTCTTCTTCTAAAAATTCTGACATTAATTCTGCTTGTCTAGCACCATCTCCACGTATTGTGGCCATCCTATATTCATTGGTTAAACTTTTGCCTTGTGAATCTAATAATCGTTTACCAGTTAATTGTTGATATTCTAGCTCTTTACCAACTGAAGATTCTATTTCTAATAAACCTTGTCCAGTTTGATGAAGTTGATCCATGCTTGTGCCTAAAGCTTTGGCTTTCATTACAGCTACTTCTAAATTGCCTGGCATTTTGCTGTATTGACCTACTATTTCTTCAGACGTTTCAGCTATTCCTTCTAATATATCTTTTTGAATCTGAGTTGCATCCATACCAGTTTGAGCTGAAAGTGCAGATGCTAATTCTTGTTGTGCGTGTGCAGCTTCCACTCCAGATTTTCCAATTGATGCTGCATATTGTTCATAACGAAGCGCAGCATCTTCTGATAGACCCATATTGTTTTGCAAATATGATTGCCCCATAATTAGTTCTGCATTAAAATCTTCATTGGCTTTTGTAGAAGTCATGAATCCGCCAGTTAGATCTTTTAATCCTTCAGCATATTTAAATGCTTTATCTCCTCCAATACCCGTACGAATTGCTACATTTCTTAATTCTTTGCTAAATTTATTAGCACCTTTACTTGATAATCCATAACTTTTATTTAATTCTTTGTTTCTCTCTTCTAGATATGTTGAGTTTTTAACTGTTTGTAGGATTTTTTTATTGTAGTCGTCTACAAACTTCATGGTTTTTCCTAAACCCATGCTTAATTCAACAAATTTTGTTCGGAGGCCAGTTGTAGCTTTTGATACTGACGCTAAAACATTTTCAAATTTATCTGCATCAACTCTAGCTTTTTCTAATGTATTAGATAATTCTTTTAACACATTTGTTGCACTAATGTTTTCTGCAATTTCTTCTCTTCTCTTTTTTATGTTTCTCTCTCTCGCGTCAGAATCTGCTTCTGGATCCAGCTCTCTACGGTCTTGCCGGCCATGTCTTGGAAGCAATCTAAGTTTTTCTATTAATATGTTGTTTGTAGATTTCAAAAAATTCCTGCAGTTAATATAATAATAAATATGTTAATTTATTATTTTTTATGAATTCTTTTGGATTTGGATGTAGCAGATTTTCTATTATCGTATTGTTCTTTTAACTTCTCTTCTTTGGTTTCTTGTATTTTTTTAAATTTAGTTATCCAAAGTTTTCGTATATTTAAAGGTAAATTGTATATATCATCAAAATTCCACCGGCCTTCGCCAACCCATAACAATTCAAATAATCTTTCATGTAATATGTTTCGATCGTTAGCACTAAACCCGAAAAAAGTCTGATCCATATTGAAACCTAGTAATGAAGGTGCTCCCATCCTCACCTTCAACTTCTACGTCATAGTTTAATCCTGGTGTATTATCTATAATATACGTTCTAAACTGTTTACTGTCTTTTGGCAATAATTCATACTTAATAAAATCTAGAATTCTATTTGTAGATCTATCTCCGTTAACTTCTCGTATAACTTGTTGTAAATATGTAGATATATACTGCTCTTCATTTACTTTTTTTACTTGATTTGGTGTTAAAAATCCAAATTTTATTTTTACATCATCTGAAATATCATATTCAAATTCTCCATTATCATCTGCAGTTAAATCAAAATTTTTCATTTTTAAACTTGATAATTCAATTTTTCTATCTAGTTGTTTTGCTGTTTTTGGATCTACAGTTATGACAGGATATTCATTACCATAAGCTGAAATTCTTGCTGACATAAGCATTACTTCTTGATCAAAAGCATGTATATCGTCTATTTGTATTCCAGGAGTTAATATAAGTGCATCTAATAATTTTTCTAAAGCTATACCTCTTTTTAAATATGTTGGATTTGTAAGTATATCTTCATCATATGCAGTCATAACTCGCAATTCAATAAATCCTTCTCGTAAAGGATTATCTTTTGCATATACTAAACCTCTACTTGCTAATGGTACTACAATTGGAGGTAATAATGATTTATGCTTTTTTTGTTCGTATTGTTGTTTTGCTAAGTCTATTAGTTGTTGATTATTAGATAATCTGTCAGTTGTTCTACTCATTGATATTTCCTTATAACTTTATTATAAATATACGAACAATAAAAAATAGGGACAAAACTGCCCCTATTAGTTTATATATATATATATTTTAATTTAAAAATGCCCAATCGTAACGAATACCTAATTCAATCATTACAGACTCTTCACCACTCCAATCTAAACTACCAAAATTGGCACTAGTAATATATGCACCATGCAAAGTCCATTCTTCAATAACTTCTCCTAATGGACTAAGTTGTTTCAATGAAATTTGTTTTTTATATGTCGTTGCATATCCATTTCTACCAGTTGTTGATTCGTGATGCAATCTAACCCATTCCATAACAGCACGTGCTCCGTCAGGAACAATAGGATCATATAATGATATATTTATAGCACTCCATTTGGATCTACCTTTTACATATCGTTCAACGTTAATATGATTTAACGGTATTTCGCCGTTTTCTATTGTTGGTTTTGCTGTTGTTTTTATCAAGTATGATGGAATACCTTCTAGTTCCATGATAAATTGATGAGTACGTTTTGGTTCCCAACTATATGAAGCATCTCTAAAATTGGTATCTACACCAAAGTCGGTTAACGAACCATCTACTAAATCTTCTAATGCCATTATAATCCTTTTTTTAATAAATATATCAAACATAAAAAAAGGTAGAGCGTTACCCTACCTTTATATTAAAATTATATGTTACTATTCTGGAAAACTTGCACCTGTTGGTTGTATATTAAAGTCTAGAATAATAAATTCTGCCGTTCTTGTTGGCTGTAAAAATATTTGTCCGTATAAAATATTTTGATCAATTAAATCCGGAGTATTATTAGTATCATCCATTACTACATTAAATGCAGATAATCCTTGCTGTGCTTTTACTTGGTCTAGATATGGATTAACTATTCCTAAGAATCGTGATCTAGTTGCAGATGTATTTTGTTCAAATACTAAAAACTTAGTTGCAGATGCAATAAATTTCTTAACTGCAATTAATAATCTACGCACATTGACACGATCTAATGCACTTGCCTTACCTTGTAGTGTCTTTTGACCCCAAATGCATACTCCTTCATTAGGAAAGTTTGCAATAGGATTAACACGTGCTTCATACAGCTTATCTCTTTGTTTTTGAGAAAGATTAATATATGTTCCTATGGTTGTATCTAAACCACCTCTATTTAAACCAGCTGGTGCAAACCATGGTGCTGATATTGCATCATTAAATGCTAATGCTCCCGGTACAACTACTGATGGCGGTACATATATTGGTTTATTTTTACTTGGATCAATTACTCTAACCCATGGAAAATATGCTGCAGTATAATTATTATCAATTGATGTTACTTGATTAACTACAGTATCTAAACTATCAGTTAATGCATTTGTATCCATTACATAAAATGTATCTTGTCTTTCTTCTACTAAATTTCTAGCATCGGTAGTTACCAAAGGATGTAAACTATCAATAATACCAGGAGTTAATAATAAATTAATATCAAAGAAATCTGAATTTTCTAATAAATCAAATGCTTTTTTGTATGCTTTTGTACCACCAGTACCAGTACCACTACAATCATGTCCAAATGTATTTGTTGCACTAATATTTGTTCCAGCATATTTTTTTAGATTTGGTTTAGCTCCATCAAATCCACCTTGCATCGGTACCATAAATTTACGAGTACTCAATGCAATATTAGTATTCAATGTTCCTGCATCTAACACAGTTTGAATAGAACCACTATATGCAGTTAACAGAGTAGGAAAAGCTGCTCCAGAATCTTGATTTTGATCTCCAAGATAAAATGCAGTATTGCTACCAGTAGTACTATTAGCTGTTGGAATTGGTGCTAAATAATTTAAGTTATTTAAATTAGTATAATCAAATCCATAATAATTTTTACTACTATATGCTTGTCCTGATGGTGTTTGTGATGTTGTATATGCAATTGGATATAAATTTACTCCTGCAGTTACATCTGGTATTGGAGAATTTGGTGCTGCAAATCCAAATGGTATTAATTCTTCATTTTCAGCTCCATTTGTTACTGCTTCTGTTACTTCTGCACGAATATACTTAGAAAGATTTGGATAATCTCCATTTATTCTAAGATCGCCATCATTTGTTACTGTGGTAAATCTATCACCAATTATTCTAGAAACAAATCTAGATGAATTTGGATCTAAGTTTACATTTCTAAATGTTTCTACTAGTTCTGGGACTTTGTCTGTATCATCTGAGTCATATGGTGATCCAGGAATATTTGTAGTATTTACTTTTCTAACTTCTACAGTAAATGTACCATACCCATTTGGATCAGAAACTTCTGATGCTAATTTTATATCTCGTATACCTATTTTAACTTCATGATTAACAGATGTACCATGTGCTAAAGTATGAAACTTCAATAAATTTTTAGTTAGCGTTCCAATTTTTTGTGAAGTTATAAATGGAGTTGCTGCAGTTTTAAAATCTTGTGCTAATGCAAATGATGCAACTTTTTGTAATGTTAATGTTACGTCGCCTAGATTATTAAATAATGTCGATGCATTTTTATTGCCATATTGTACAAATACTGGATAATCTACTGATTTTGGTGATTGACCAAATACTTTATTTAAATGAGTATTGCTTGTAGATACAATTGAACCAGAAATAGATCCACCTTCTGCTACTAAGAATGAACCATCAAATCCTATAGCACTATCAGTACCAGCTACAAATGAACCGCTATATTTTAACTCAAAACTTCCAGATCCACCATCGTTAAGCACACTGTCTTCAAATAAATTTGTAGCACCGTCAGTGGTTACAGCTTGTGTTGGATGTAATACGTGAGTAACATGATTAACGTCTCCGGAAGCTTCTATTCCTCCTTGAACATTAACAGGTACTGCAAAATTAGCTACCGTAGCTGTCGTATCGCCTCCAGAACCAGTTGCAACAGTTAAATTTAATACTCCTGCTGATGATCCAGTTATCTGTACTATGTTAGTCGAAGTGTTTGCTGTAATATTTAATCCGTGAAGTGAGGTATTATTATTAATTGCACTTGCTAAATTTGTTGCGACCGTTGTAGTAGTTGTTGCACCACTTGCATTTGGAAATTCTACAAATATCTGTGTTGCTGTATTTGTTAATCCTGCTGATTCAGAAACAAATGTAAAATCTACACCACCTATAGATACTTCATCAGAACCACCAGCAAATACAGATCCAGATGGAACAAAATTAAATGTTACTGATCCTGTAGAAAAAGTTGATGCTACCGTTGATCCGGATGTTGCAACTACTGCAAGTAATCCATTTGATAGTGAATATCCATCTTCATATAATAATCTTGTTACTGTAATTACATTTCCATTACGCAGGTAATCATTAACTACTAATGGTACATATGATTCATCAGTAAATGAACCAAATATTGATTCAAAATCTCCCATTGATGTTATTGGGGTTGGTACGAGGGCTGGGCCTTTAACTGTAGTACCTACTATTGCTGCTCCAATTTGAGCAACGCCACCAGCTAAAAATGATTGGTCTACTTCATTAGTAAACACTCCGGGCGAAACTACTCTTTCTGCCATTAGAATACTCCTATATATATTTTATTTATAAATATGGTTTACTTGACTCAAAACTAAGACGGAGTAAATGTTCCATCTTCGATATTTATCTGTCCATCACCATATTTTTCTTTTAATTTGGACATTAATTCAGTTTCTTGTTTTTTTAAAGTTTCAAATTGTTGTAAAAACTTTTGTTCTTGTTGATTTAAATGATCTAATTCTTGTTGAATTGCATAACGTTCTATTGATATATTTCCAAGTATATTAGATATCGATGCAAATTCTTTTCTTAATTTTTGAATTGATTCAAAATGTTCTTTTTCTAATTTTTTTGTCATGATAATTTATTATATAAAAAATAAATTAAATATCAAAATTATTATGTAGAAGTTTGAGTAAAATCTTCGTTTTCATTATTTAATTTAGTATTCCACGATATTTTTTTTCTTGAAAATCGTTTTCTAATTGTCTCAGCTTGAAATTCTTGTTTTGTTAATAATGCTGCATGTACGGTCATTGGAATTGTTGCTCTAACTAATCGATCTTCTCCAATTGTATTTACAGTTTCAAAACTAACTCCTCCTAATACTGTTGTGAATCTATTTGATTCATTACCCCATGCAAATCTACTATGCGGTAATACTTGATCTACAAGATCATTTAATTGTGTAGTAAAATCACACCATAACATCATTTCATATTCAACAGTTACATATCTAGGGATATTTATCAAATAAAGTTTTTGTGATTTTTTTGGTTGTTGTAATGGGTTCGGAAATAAATCTTTTTGATATCTATTTCTATTGTTATACTCTGCATGAAATATAATTTGGTTTCCTGGTACTTGTCTATTAACGTCTAAACCTCTATAATTGTCTTTTTCAGTTGCAGAATTTCTTTTTAACATTATTAATGGAGATTGAAGTTTTCCTTTTTCATCTCGAATAAAACCTAAACGTCTTACATTGTCCCATTTTTCTCCATTTGAATATATAACAGGTACGGGTACCATATTATTATTCGAATGTACTTGTGGTTTAACTTCGGTTTCTACATAATATTTCATAGCATAATCAACATCATATAATGTAATTTCTGGTGTTGTTACTATATCATCATCTCTTCTTGTTTGATTAGATCGATTTAGTACAGCATCATTTAATAATCCTTCTGATTTTTTTGGATTCGGTTTATTAGTTTTTCGATCTATATTATTTTTATTTAATCTAGCCATTAATTTCCTTTAAATGCTGGTGATTTATTATCTCCACCAAATCTTACATCTTTTATTGCTTGAGGTGTTTGTCTAGTTACATGTGCATTACAAATTACCGATACACTATAACCATGTTCTGAACCATTTGGCCAAGTTTCTGGATTTTTACCAGTAAAGTATTGATTTGCATCTACATTGTCTAATTCATAGTATTCATTATCCCAGAATACTATATCACCTATTTCTGGATAAAATTCTGCTTTTACTAGTAAATCTCTAGATATAGAAAATGTTGCAGATCTTGTATATGAATGTCCATAATCATCCATTCCTGCAGATTTTTCATCTTTTGTTACTACACATGGAATTAATATAGAATCATAATATGTTTTATTTTCAGATTCTCCATAAATATTAGATTGACTTCGATCAACCATTAATTTATAAAATTCAATTTCTGTATCTATAATAGAATTAATTAGTTCAGAATTTATGGCAGCTATAAATTTTGCGTCTCGTTTGCCTCCAAATAGTGCCATATATATCCTTATCCAACATATAAACGAAGTGGTATTTTAGCCATCATTTCATTCATTTGTGTTGCTTCTGTATTTTGTCTAGTTAACATTTGTTCTTTGGTATTTTTTTCTAAAAATTCTCGAAGTTGTGATATTAACGTTTCTTTTTCTGATTGACCTTGTGAAACTAAATCTCCGCCGTCTAATGTTACTTCTCCATTTGGTATTGGAACAGATGAATATTTAGCTCTAACACGACCTAACATTTCTTTAACTAAAGCAGTACCATATCTTATAATCCAAGCTCTACCCATATCATTAATTGAACTATATTTTTGATATGTATATGGTATATTAGATGCATCTGAAACAGCTCCAGTAGTAAGTGCAGTATTTCCAAATAAAACTGCATCATCAATTTTTTCTTGTTCTAACATAAATTCAAACCAAACATTTTCGAAGAATGGTGTTGATGCAGATCCTGATGTAGTTGGTACTGGATATATTCTTATATTATCTCCATGTATATCAAAAGAATAATGTGATTTTCTAATACGATCATTAAATTCTATAGATTGTATTCGTAATAAATCTGCATGTAATGGCATCATCATAAAATTAACAGCTGGAGAAAATCCACCAAAATCAAAAGAATCTAATAATTGCTGAGAACCTAATCCAGTTCCAACAAACGGATCAAAGTATCTTATAAGTGCTGGAGGAGCATTGTGTATTACTCTTCTTACTTCTATACCATTACTTGATGATAATGAATAACCTAATGCATTTTCTGCCGCAGATTTTAAATTATACGTTTGTTGTCCAGGTATCATATCTATAGACGCAGAATACCATTTAGTATCACCACCTGATTCTGCTTCTGTACCATATGCTTTTGATAATTTAGTAATATATCCAAAAGAATTTCCAATTACTGCTCCAGTAAATCCGTTATCAGACATAAAACTAGATCCTGTTTGTATGCCTATTGTATTTACTAAATTATTGGTAATATTTATTTGATTAACTTGATTTGAATATTCAATTACAGAAGCTTCAAATGCAGTATAAAAATTTATATCTTGTAATTCAATATCCATAATTGGATATCCAATATGTTGTGCGGCATATTTAGCAAATTTATCAGCATGATCTTGAAATTGAGTATCATTATCAAAAAACCCAAATGGTGTTTTACCAGAAGCAAATGATGAACTTCCGGGCCATACTGGTTTATTTTCACTATAATCTGGCATGTATAGACCTTATTTTAATATAAATATAAAGTTTATTAGAATAATTTAGTAAGTGTGCTTTCTAATAATGTCATATCTTTAAGAGTTTCAATTTTTCCTAAACATATTTTACGAACAGCAAAGAACGTTTGTCGGGCAGGATATTGTGTCATTATTTTTATAGTAACTAATTCATGCTCTTTACCTAAATCTTTTTCTATATGAACCATTAGTACTAATCGTATTGCTCGAATTCGATCTAATACATCTACTAAACGACCGGTGTATCGTATACGAACTTGCATTGAATATTTATTTCTTGCAACTGCCATAATATTATTTTATATATAAATATATTTTAATTAAAATTTGTCTAAAAACAAATCATCAATATCTACTTGTATTTCTTGATATGTTGCTTTAAGATCAAACATTAAATCTGCTTTATATTTTCCCCGTTGACTTCCGTTGTAAAATAATATAACAGTTGGATACGATCTTATTTTATATTTACTTTTTAATGTTGGATATTTTTCTATGTTTGCTCTGTAATATGTGCAGTGATGTAGTTTGCTATAATCTTTAAATTTATGAGCAAATGAAGTTGTAAATTCAACAAGAACAGCACCTTTATTTATTTTACTAGAAATTGTATTCGGAGTTACATATGATTGTGTATAACTATTAAATATAAATAATAGCATACATATTGCTAATATTTTTTTCATTTGCCTTTCCTTTCATCAAATAAACGATCTTCTAGTTTTTCTAGTTGCTCTTTGATATCTTCAACGTCTTCTTGAGTATTCATTATAGTTTCTCGAATTAACTCATCTTTTAGATCATATTCTGTTCTAGTAATTTCTGGTTTAGTTGGTGGAGGTAATTCTTTTGCTTCTTGTATATCTGCTTGTAATGCAAACCACATTCCTACTACTGTAGCAATACCTATAGAAATACCTATTAATGTTTTTATGCTTACTTTAAATCCTGTTTCTTCATTTAGCTCTTTCATTTATTTACCTGAATTGATAGTTTAAACCTAATTTTGCGGAGTATACGCTCCTGTCCCAATATCTTAGATAATCGGACTCTAAAAATAATCCAAAACCTTTTCCTAATTTAGCACCGAGTATTAAACCTGCGTTATAATCTAACCATTGTGTTTTCCCGTTGCCATTAGATATAAAATTAGCATAACTAAAATTTTTGTCTCCGTATATGTGTTGATGTAATGGTAATACGTTACCCCATGCATGTACCCAAAATCTATCTGAGTAATGATACAAGTCTAACCCTATTGCTAAAGACACTGTAGCTAATCCTCCTACTTCTGAAAATTTTTCTGAATTAAAATCATTTACAATATCTCCATAATAATATCTTCTAAATTCTTCATCAGTGCTAGCTATATCTTCTCCTTCTGGATTTTTCCAAGTCCAATCTGCAGTTGTATCTGGAACTTCGCCACTGTAATCTATTATTTGATAGAATTGATCTTGATATCCATAATCATATGCTAACTTCCACCACGGATTATCTTGTAAATAATTTCTTATAGGATTATATCCATATGGACCATGAGTTCGACCTACCGCACCAGCTGTTATATTAATATTCTTGCCAATTGCTAAACGACCTCTAACATCTACTTGTCCGTATTTTAAATCAGCAACACCTGCTTCAAAGAATTTTGCATGTGCTACCCAATAATTTCCTAAATATCGTAAAAAATAATTTTGATTGGTATATTCGTCTCCCCATTGTCTTACCCAATCATATGAAAATAAATATTCAAATCCTTTAA
>Ga0209337_1001656_pt1 | contig 16771 bp, 16 predicted proteins | sample LinPmetageLP53_FD_184044 | JGI IMG/M metagenome (GOLD analysis project Ga0209337, IMG submission 184044) | Marine viral communities from the Pacific Ocean - LP-53 (SPAdes) (version 2) | ecosystem: Environmental > Aquatic > Marine > Oceanic | place: Pacific Ocean | collected 2010-02-08
CTGTTACAAAAGTATCAGAAGCATCAATAATTTCTAATATATTAGTACCACCAGACATAATGGTAGAAGCGTCAACAGTAACAGCACTTAAGGTATCATTAACTAACGTATAACCATTAAAGGTTAACCCACTATATATCTCTATAGAGGTATCACCACTACAAGCTATTATTTTACTAGTATACATACCAGTACAAGCTGTAATTGTAGGTGTACCAGCCGTCAACTCAAGAGGTTCAATAACAAACGTCTTATTTATATTTTTATTACTATCACAATTAGCCATTATATAATTATTATTTTAAATTATTTTACCTATTATTGTAAACTTAGCCGCAGTTCCAAAAACTCTAGTTACCTTAATAAAAATAACATCACCAGCAGTTACAATAAAGTCATTATTAAGAGCTAAACCATTTAAGACTTGAACACCATTAACAGATATAAATATATTAGACATCCCCCCAGCGTTTATTATAGTAGTATATTTTGAATCATACTCAGCAACATAACTAAATTGAGAGTTAGCTTGCGGTTTAAATATTATATTATAACTAAATGTACCGTTATTCTCATTAACAGCACTAGTTACCCTAGGTGTTATTGGATTTTCTAATACTTCAGTCATAACTAAAGCCCTATTAATTGCTGGTACTACGGTAAAATCATCTTCATCGATAACAAATCCTTCTAGTACAATCTCAAATGGTTGAACATAGAACCTTCTATTTTCAAAATCATCAATATTACTTTCATCTCCAACGTTATTCAACAATAAAGGCATTGGATGACCTTTAACTCTTATATAATACTGTATAGAATTAAAAGCCTTTAATACTTTAACATTAAACTTATTTAAATCCCTCATTTTATTTGAAAAGATTCTAACCTCATAAGTTATATCAACAGATGTTGGTTGAGGAACCTTATATACATCAATACCTTTTCTACCACCTTCAAATGTAGGTACCTTGTAGTAAGTATAATTATTTCTACCTGGTATATTATATAATCCAGATTGATTATTCCCAACTTGTGGATTTGGCTGCCTAACAATTGTAATGAAAGGCATTTTAATGTTTTTATATTTATCAGAATGTTGCCAAGTCTTACTAAATTCAGACCACCTCTGAAGAGTTAAAAACATAACTTTAACCTTTTCACCATCAACCGTCAGAGTTAAATCCTTATCTACAAACTCTATGAATGACTTATCCATATCTTCATACATAACACCTCTAGGTAAAAAAGTACCACCCTTACTGAAATCGTCAATAAGTTGCTCTCTTCTAGCTAAACCAGTTTTAGGTCTTACTATTCTTATATTTTTTCTAAATCCTTTAGGTAGTCCCATCTAATTATAATCCTCTAAATTCTTGCTCATCAACAGGTGCACACTTAACAGTTCTGTAAGCGCCTTTATAGCCCATTATTGTATGTTTATTATCGTAATTTTTAACACCGTCATTTGTTACAGAAAAATATCTCACTTCAGTCTCACTAACTGGATAACCTATATAATCACCATAACTTAACTCAGCATCAAGCTCAGCTAATTGAGAAGTATATATACCAAATGTTAAATTACCATCCTGTAAATACCTAAGACTACCAGCACTGTTATTATATGTTTTATTTTCAGCTTCCTCAAGAGTTGGTATCACCTTTAACTCCACTGGTGGAAAAAATTTAATACCGTCTTTAGGTGCTTCACCGTATAAATCATCAGAAGACGTGTTTTCTCTATCAACCCTATAAAGAATAACGGTAAAATTACCATCACCCTCAATAGCTTCCCTACCCATAGAAATATCTAAAGAAAAATCTTCCTCTGAAAAAAATTTATTATTTCTAGTTATAGGATTTTTTCTTGGTGTTGACATATCTTTTTAGATAAATATTTGAAAATAAGTAATAAGTATAAAAGACTTGATTTTTTATTAAAAATTACCTATATTAATACTATAAGGCTTTTAATAATTTAAAGGATGGATTTAAGTAATATAAATATTGTAAGTGCGATTCCAATACTAAGAGAGTATGACGGAAAAAACCCCTACATTAAGAATTTAAAAAATAAACTAGAAAAAAACGGTAAAATAAGCCTGACCAACAACCAAGCTAACTACATTGTTAATAATCACGAATTTAAACCTAAGCTAATTAACAAGATTGTAAACATAACCGAATACTTAGGTAATGAATTAAAAAAATCTGAAAACCTAACATTTGTACCAGAAAAAATATTAATAGACTATCTATTGGCTGACAACGACAAGACATACCATATATTTGGTAAAGTAAAAAGAAATCAAAAAAGTGGGCAAATGTACTTTATACCAAAGTCACAACTACTTGACGATTTTTTATTTGAAGAAAAGGAAATTGACGTCGATTTTGAACACTATGAAAGTATTGACACAATGGTACTACCCGACGGAACCGTAGGTAGAAAGTTATATGACATACAAAAAACTGGAATTAAATTCCTATTATCTAGAGAGGGTTGTTTATTAGCTGACGATATGGGTGCTGGAAAGACTATACAGTCAGTTATATCAGCATTAGAGTCAGGTGCCAAGAAAATACTTATCGTATGTCCTACAGCGGTTAAAATCAACTGGCAAAGAGAGATAAGTTATTTCGGATGTGATGACTCAACAATTATATCTGGTAAAAAATGGAACAACCAAGCTAAATTTACTATTATAAATTTTGATATTCTTAAAAACTTTCACATGGTCCCAGGTGATAAAATAAAAGAAGAAGATATCTGCTGGGACAATCAACATTTAGTTAATGGTGATTTTGATTTAATAATTATTGACGAAGCTCATAAATTAAAAAATCATAAGAGTAATCGTGGTAGTATAATGAAAGACGTATGTACTAATTATGGTAAAAAGAAAGTATGGTTACTAAGTGGTACGCCAGTAGCTAATAGACCTATGGATTATTACAACCTTTTAAAATTAATTGGCTCTCCTATAGCAGACAATTGGAAACATTACGTATTAAGGTATTGTGATGGTAAACAAATAACCACAACCTTAAAGAACGGGTATAAAAAGAAAGTATGGCTTACCAACGGAGCTACAAACCTAGAAGAGTTAGCACTTAAAAGTAAAAACGTATACTTAAGAAGACTTAAGTCAGAAATTGGTGATATGCCAGAAAAAACTATTATACCTGCTTACCGTAAACTAACTACTAAACAATGGACTGAATACGATGACCTTTGGGAAGAATACCTCATCGAAAGAAAAAGAAAGAAAAAAAGTGGTGAACCAGAAAGAGCGCTTGTTGAATTAGGGCTTCTTAGAAAGTATATCGCAATGCAATCTATACCTCACACTATTGAGCTAGTAGAAGACATGGTAGAACAAGGCAACAAAGCTATAATCTTTACTAATTACACTGAAGAATTGCAAGCACTTGTAAGTCACTTTGGGAATAGATGTGTTTTTCATTTTGGTGAAATGAATGACAAGACTAAGCAAAATTCTATAGATAAGTTTCAAACAAATGATAAAATTGAAGTATTTATCGGTAACATTATGTCAGCTGGTGTTGGTATTACCTTAACTAAAGCAACTTATGTTGTGTTTAATTCTTTTGATTGGGTTCCAGGTAATAATGAACAAGCTGAAGACAGAGCCTATAGATTAGGTCAAAAAAACAATGTAACGGTATACTATCAATTATTTGAAGACACCGTATCTATGACTATGTGGCAAACACTTCATAGAAAGAAAAAAGTAATAGATATTATAATGGGTGAACAAGAAATTAATGAAGAAGCCGCAATTGAAATAATGCTTGAAGAAATACTAAACGATTATGAAAAGAGTTAGACTATACGGATATGATGAATGTCCTTACTGCCAAGAATTAAAAAATTTATACGAAAAAAACAATATAGATTTTACTTACATTGACGTTGAAGATTCTGAAAATAAAAAAGAATTTGAAAGGATTATGGAAATAGGTAAAAGTGATAGCGTACCTATAATTTTAGTTAATAAAACTATTCTAGCACCAGAAAACAGCTTTAAAACTATAAACGAAGCTCTTCAACTAACAAATAAATTTCTTAATGAATAAGATTACTATTTTCTCAGATATTTATTAATAAATAGATATTATGAGTGTTAGCAGCGAAGATAAAAGTAGAATTTACGAACAATTAAGAGTTTCTCTAGGTGCTCCATTAAGACAAATAGAGTTAACTGACGATATGTTATGCACCCTTCTAGGTATAGCAATAGAAGATTATTCACAATATGTCGGGGAATGGCTTATAGAACATCAATGGCAATCATTACTAGGTAAAAGCGTTGACACAACAGACATGGCTTTTGCTTTAAGTGTTCGAGACTTTGACTTTATGACCCAATACACATATGCTTATTCTAAACAAGTAGGCCTACAAGCTAGAGGCCCTTGGGAATTAAAAAAAGATTATATAAATTTAGAAGCAGGTAGACAAAACTACGTAATACCAGCAGGTAGAGAAATAAACGAAGTTTTATGGATTACACCACCAACTACAAACATGGCACTATTTGCAAATTACGGAGGTATTGACTATGGGTTTGCTGGTGGTTTCGGACAAATGGGTAGCAGCGGAGGTGGTGGATACGGCCTAGGTGGTAACGGAGGTTATTATATATCACCAGCTTATGATATACTACTTACAGCATCAGATTTAAATTTAAAAAACAGAATACTACGAAGTGAGTTGGTGTATAAACTAACAGCTGGTCCAGATGGGACAAGAATCTTACACTTATTAAGTGTACCAGGTTCTAAATTAAGTTTTGGTCATGGTATCGGTGGAGCTGGTAGTTCAGTAGGTTTAAACGGATGTCAAGTATGGTATCATTACTACGACACCACTAATGATAACGTAGAAGAATGTAGAGACGAAAACTCAGATATTATAAAACTACCAAATGAAGTTCCACTAGCTAAGCTAGATTTCTCTAAATTCAACGAACCTACTAAAGTCTTAATAAGACAATTATTTGTAGCCGAATCAAAAAGAGCGTTAGGTAGAACTAGAGGTAAATTCGGAGGTATCGTTGGGCCGCCTGAAGCAGAAAGAACTATGGATTTCGATACATTACTTTCAGAAGGTAATGAAGAAAGAAAAGCAATACTTGAACGTTTAGACACTAGACTAGAAAGGCTTTCATCTACTAAACAATTAGAAAGAGGAGCTAATGAAGCTGAATTTTTAAACAAATCGTTAAAATATAGACCATTAGGGTTTTACTTAAAATAATAAAGGGAGCGTTGCTCCCTTTTTTTTATGACTTAACTTCTTCTATTTCAGACTCTGAATTATTAATATCTTCTAACCACATGTTGTATTTATCATCATCATTAACATCCTCAAGACTTTCGTAATATCTATTACGTTTTATTGCTAAATCTTCATATTTAAATATATCTTTAAAATCAGCCAATTCAACATCCCATTCATTAGAATTAAAATAAAAATTACCTATGTCATCTTTAACTAAACTAACAAAATTAAGTTCTTTAGGTAATTTATTACTACTTCTTAACTTATCGTAATCCGAAACCTCAAGTCTTTTAAATACATCATTTAGTAATTTAAACTCTTTATCTATAGCTTCAATTCTCCTAATTCTTTCCCTTTCTTTCCAGTCATCTTTAAGGTTAACCCACTCATCCTCTTCCATAAAGTTAGGTATTTTATTCACAGAGTCCCAGAACTTAATTTCTCTATCTTCCATTTTCATCAAGTCTTCATGATAATCATCTTGGTCTGAAGGTTCAAACGGTTCGCCAGCAATTAATTTACATTGTTTCTTAGTGTATAGATTCTTTTCATCTAACTTAATAACCTTTGTTTTTTTATCTTTATATACAGTTCTGATAATGTCGGACCTTATCTCAGTATCAAAACAAACTAATAAAGGTTTAATTCTTTTATTGAAGTTATCTAAATATTTAGCAACATTATATTCATCGGTAGTATAATTCGGGTCCTCTTCAATACTTTCTTTAGATAATAACTTACTATTAAATAATATTTCTATATTGCCAGTTTCTTTATCGGTAACTTTTTTGATGTCACTATGAGATTTAGCCGTACCAGTGTTAACATAGTAAATTACATCACCTAAATCAACATTTAAATCATGCATTTCTATTAACTCCATATGAGCTTGTCTAGATTTATATCTACCAGCTTTATTTTTTTGTTTACAATAAACATCTACATAATTAGTTCTAGTCATCTTAACCTTAGATTTAGATGCTATTTTAACTACAGGAATTCTATAATTATATATATCCTCAACAGTTCTATGGTATAACTCTATAAATTCATACCCCTTACCGTGTAATAATAATTTAACACCTTCATTTATAAATTCTTCTATATATACAGGCATAGCTTTTGACTTAAGAGAATTACCTACAAGTTTAACCTTACCATCGATAAGGTTACCATAATTCTTTCTAGCAAAATTAATAGTGGATTCACATATATCATCTATATCTAACCCCATTCTACCCTCCATGTATTTTTCATTAAATTCAGCCAAAACAGCATCAATACCTTTAAGTGTTTGCCCCTTTTCATAATTTTCAGTTTTCCAATGTGAAGCTTGACAAATATATTCAACATCATCAATTGAATCTGGTATAGAAAAGTTAAAACCATCCGTATCACCTACTAACGCCCTAAATTTATATTTATCAGTAAAATGTCTAACCATAAGTCTTAAAGACTGTCTACCTCTACACGTTGTCTCTTCAGCACAATCTGAATCACCCCAGTTAAATATATAAGGGGCACCATAAGCACCAAAAAACGAGTTAGCTAAAATCTTTAACGGTAATTGCTTTTTATCATAATCAGAAGCTAATTTCTTATTATAGCCAATCATTTCTTTAGCCTTAGCTATCCTTTCTGGTATTAACTTATGTATATTTTTATCTAAAAGACTCTGCAATTTCCTAGATTCAGTTTTATGTTTACCAGTAAGGAATTTAAACTCATCTCGTTTATCAACAACATACGTCAATAAACCCTCCATAACACCAGATATATCCAAATCTGGAAATATACCCCAAGTAAGTTGTGTTTTTGGATATAAGGCAGCGAAATCAAGTTTAACAACCCTCTTAGCATAACCAACCTCAATCAACCTAGCAAGACCACCAACAAAGTTTCTTTTCTTTTCTAAATCAGGCACAGCCAATTCATTCTCATATGACCAAGCAGCCATAATCAACTTCCATTGTCCAGCAGTACCCATAGTAGAACTTCTCATGTAAGACGTTGGTAATAATTTAGCTATTAAATAAGCAGCTTGGTTATATATACCGTCAATTTGTTCAGTCTCCCAAAGGTCATCTAGCAAATACCTTTGGACAATATAATCACCTCTCTTAATCCCATAACCTTCTTTTAAAGGTTTATCCTCAGTTATCTTATACCAATCACCATTACCATCGTTAAAAGCGTGGTCCGACTTATCCAACCAAGTCTTATTGATTATATTACCAGGAACATAAACCCTATTCTGCTTAGCTACACCAGAATACTCTGTAATATATTTAAGGCTCCAAGATTTAATATCTGAATTTATAGCTTGTGCTCTACGAACAGAATGCGATATATCTAGGATATTATAACCCCACATATAAGTCTGTTTGTAATACTCTTGCTCACCACCAAGCTTTATTATAGCATCTTTCCACCTTATTTTAGCTTTAGGTTTTAAGGTCTTAGCAATCTTAGTTATATCTAATCCTAGTCTATCACATCTTTTCTGAAAGAAAGGCCAATCAAAGTTTTCAGAGTTATAAGCAGTTATTATATCTGGAACTAACTCACTAATAATAGAGAAAAACTTTTTTATGTTATACCTTTCTGAATCTCTTTTTTCTTTAGGCGTATCACCCAAGGTTTCTAAGACAACTTCATACCCCTTATTATCTCTAATACCTATTTGAAATATAGCATCGTTATTAGCGTCTAATCCTTCCGTCTCAAGGTCAAACTGAAATCTATGAACATCATTATAATCGTCCATACCCTTGAATAACCTCTTACCACTTTGTATTAAAAACTGCTCATCAGGTGAAAATCTAACAAACAAACTCTTTATAGCTACTGAATTAGAATCATCAGGGTAGGCTTTTTCACCGCTAAAAATATCTATACCACCTTCTTTAAAAAAATTAAGTAAAGAACCGTAACTCTCAGTACAGGTAACCATGAACTTATAACCACTATCAATTCTCTTAGGTACATTACCGTTAGAATCTTCAACCTTTAGTTTCTTGATTTTAACCTTATGTCCCCTCATAGCCTTTTTTATTAAAGACCTGTCACCGTTGTAAATTAAATCAACAACCTCATGTTTCATCCATAAAAATGAAGTTAAAGTATGCTTTTCAATGTACTTACCTTTTTCAGGGTCATTAATGATTAAGGATACAAAATTTTCGTAATACGTAGCCTCAATCCCTACTATATATTTTTGAGGGTCTCTACCAACTAAAAAACTTTCTATTTCTTCGAAACTGACTTTTGATTCAGACATACTTTAATCTTATTTTAGACAAAACTACTACTAATGAATCACTTTAACAATAGAGGGAATTAAAAAAACATCTTAAGCAATTTATTTAAATTGCTTAACAAAATTACATATTTAATCTTAAATAAACAATAGTTATAAAAAATATTTTATTACCTCTTAATAGAACCGTCTAATATATTTATAACTAATTCTTCTTGAATAGGCACAACTAAAGTACCCGAACCGTCTAAAAACTCAATAGTAAAACTACCTATGTAAGTCCCTGGTCTTGAAGTTTGTTTTTTAGTAAATTGGTATGTTAGATAATATTCTTCATCTTCACATCCATTATATTGTGACTTAAGAGTTAATGTCGCAGATTTTTTACCAATCACCTTAACACCTGTATCTAAGTCAGACATAGTAAAATATATATTACTATTTTGAATCTTATCGTTAAACTCTCTATAAGTGTATCTACCGTCTTTAATTAATTCCATATTTAAGACTGGTAATGTTGAGTTTTTATTTATATTAAAGTTCATAATTATTTTGTTAAAAAATCTTTTAATTTAATTACTTCTTTTGGAATACCTAAAACGTTACGATTAAAAATATGTTTAATATACAAAACTGGAGAGGCTAACACAAGTGCTATATATCTCTTATAAGCCTTAGTACCACTATAACCAGTCATAATTAACATCTCCCTATAAATAACATCAGCTGTGTTCCCAACATATCCCATTCTATATAAGTAATCATGTATAAAGTTATCAATTCTAGGTTCTCTGTCGTCTTTAACTAAAGTAGCACCATCGTAACCTCTTTTTTCCCAAAATCTACTATTCCAAGCCAGTTTAAATACATCAATTATTTCTATAGGTAAATTAAAGAATTCAATTTCTTTAATATAACTTTTAAAAATAGCTTCTTCACTTATATATGGGTATCTATCAAACGAATACACATCCTTAACCACGTAATCATCTTCATTCATCATCATCTACTTTATTTATAAATATCTTATTTTTAACAAAAGTATAATTAACTAGTATACCTACTCTTATCAATATTAAATCCATTATTAATATCAACCCAATCTAAATCACAAATGTAAAATTTAAACTCAGAAATATCACCAATGAATGTCCCAGCAAAATTTTTCTCAATATCAAGACCTAAATCACCTGGGTCTCTTCCGTCAAAAGTCATAGTCTCTAACAATCCTTGACTACCACCACCTAAACTAATATTAAACGGAACACCTAATTGCTTATCTTTATACTCGTTTAATCTTTTACTAACAAATTCTTTAAAATCATCAACAACAAACTTAAGTCTACCATCAACATAAAACATAAGTCTTCCTATTCTTAATGGAGCACACTTTAGTTTATTAGTCGGTATATTCTCATCTAAAGAAAATCTAACAGAAACCTTATGCCATTTATCATCTGAAACCATACCACTAACGGAATACCCTTCATTAATAGTAACACCAGTAGTGTAGACTTCGTTAACACAAGTCCCAGTCATCTGTAAAGCCCTATACCCAATACTACCGTCATCTTTAACCCTAAAACCAAGAGCATTGTCTATTATATCAATATTTTTATCTAACTCCTTTAAATCTGAAGTAAACCCAGTAAATGCACACACAGTCTTATCACCAAATCCAGAACCACTAGCACCACAAGTACCACAACTACCATCATTACCCGCTCTACCGTAAATTAAAAAAGGGTTTTGATTATTAACTACTTCTTGAGTGTACCCTGTAATAGTTACTGTTTTACCAGTGTCACAAGTGGTCAATGTACCTAACCCACCCTTAGTAGCTCCACAAGTTCCACATTCATTACCACCAGCTCTTCCATACATTAAGAACTGATTATCTATAACTGTAATATCTAAAGGTGGCGGACTCAATCTTACTGGATAACCACTATCACCACTAATCGCTATATCAGTTTCTTTAGGGATAGTACAATAAGTTGTTACCGTTCCAGTACAAGCACTAGAAGAAGTACACCCACTAGTACAACCAGTGTTTAACCCTTCAAATATGTTCCAAAATTTATTTTCAGCCCTAGTACCCATATAAAAGAAAAAACCTTTATTATCTGGGTAAGTATCATTAAGTGTTGTACCAGTGTAACCTGAGCAGTTTAAATCTGATTTTCTAATCCAAAATTCAGAAGTCCACCCTTTTTCAACCCTATCAGGTAATACTTGATAATTATAACCATCTAACTTATAATACCCTTGATAAAACCCGCCACATAATTTTGCGTAACTTCCAGTTGAACCAGAAAGTATATCTATAGGGTATTCGTATGTTTCAGTCATACCCGTAACCCGATTAAGTTTTAATCTTTTATCACCAGACAATATCGTAGTAGTTGTCCCAGTTAAAGTATTTAACAAAGCTATATTTGAAGTATCACCAGTAGTTTTATTAAATGTTATATATCCATTATCTATTCCAGTAAGTCCAAAGGTGTTAAACGTATAACCAGTATTCGTTGCTCCAGTCCATGTCTGTAAACTAGATATTGTATCCGCAGAGGTAGTTCCAGTTGAATATACATTAGGATTATTAAAATCGTACTGAACAACAAAACAGTCACCACTCACAGCACCACTATAAGGTATTGCGTTACCGTTCATATTTAAATAGTAATCATAATACTGATAACTAGATAAGAACGCATCCAACTTATTAAATTTGAAGTTTTTTAAATTACCCATAATTAAAATGTTTCTAAGTTAGACCTCTTCCAACCACTACTTGTTTTAATATAAATATAATCATTATCCCTAACCATTTCACCAAGTCCTCCTTTATTATCCAAACTAGATTCTGGCGTGTACTCTGGTATTATCAAACCATATGGTTTTATGTAGTTATTAGTTACCCAATCTCCTTCTGAATCAATAAGAAATTCTGAATTAGTATTGTCATCAACACCTTTATTTACGAAAACCCCACCATTTAAAGCGGAATCTTTTGTACCGTTATAATTTAACTCTATATTATTATCTTCTGAAGCTACAGTTTGACTATTAATAATAACTTCGTCTTTATTAAAAAATGTGGAACTACTAGATGACAATTCCTTTATAGCTTCTACCAATAAAGCGGTAACATCTTGATAATGTACCCCCATTAATTTATCTTCAGTTTTTTTATTTACAAAGGTCAACTCCGACATAACATCATCAACCTCTTGAGCCACAAATCCAACCCTAGTATCACCATCTAAATCAGAATTCCAATTATAGGTAACGCCTCTCAATTTATTAACTTTACTTAAAGGGTTATCAATTGTTTTAACGTTAGACTTCATCCTAATATCTGAAGTGTTTACGGTAAGAACACCACTACTATCATAATGTAATGCACCAGCAGACGCATTGGAACCTATACTTGAAAAAGTAGCATCGTTGGTAACTATAAGTTTTTTAGTTCTAGTTATTTCAGGACAATCAATCCATATAGTCCTACCTGTATAATCTAAAGAACTAGCGCTATAAACATCAAACTCATCTATTGAAGTTGTGCCAGTATAATTACCAGAACTAGTTTCAGTCATACCAGTAACGTCAATACCCCCAATAGACACACCGCTATATGACAACACAACAGTATTACCATCTATAACTGTGGTTTGATTTTGACCAAAAACAACTCCACTATCTTGAGTCTGGGCACTATTGGAAGGGGTTATTGCAGACAAATAAGTATCTACCACAACCATCCTTGCATCTGGCCAAGTAAATATAGTAGTTGTAGAATTTCCAGAGAAAGTACCATAAAGAACTACTGAATTACTTTCTGTTATACCAGTATTACTATAATCTACACCGCTTGTTAACCCACTAAAAGGTACGCCAAAGACTGTAGTACCACTTAAAACGGTAGAAGTTCTTTCTCTTTGCTTTATCTGTCTATTATCTGAATAATCTAATTTTGTTCTAAAGGACATATTAAAATGGTTTTATTATAAATATTACTAATTTTCATTATATTTATAATAAAAAGGATATTTATGAAATTTAGTAAGAAATCTTTTCAAGAAAAATATAAACCAAAAGAAGTTGAAGAACTATACGACCCTAATAAAGGTGAAATAGGAGGGGACACTGTGATTACCACAAATCAAATAGGTACAAACACACCAGTTATACCAGGTGACAACACATCTAACCGAAAACAAGGTATACCTACCGATAGTGAAACATTTGCTAAAAACACTAAAAACACTAGTGCCGATATAGCAAGGTCTAGATTTAACATGGGCACAGCTTACGGTTATGTGAGTGAAGAAGATGAAAACTTAGAGGAGTCTGCTAAAGAAAAAATGAAAAATATTATCAAGGAATTGCTAAATTCTAAAAATGATGCAGGTGAGATTGTAAAAAATAATAATTTTTCAGATGTTAACAGAAATAAAATACCAGATGTTGAAGAACTTGAAGATATTCACTTAAGTAATTTAGTATCTGACTTTACTAAAGCACTAGAAGATAAATCACCAGATGAGATTTCAATAGTAATAAATGATTTAATATTAAAGCTAGGTAATTTAATACCATCTGATTATAAAAATATAATTAAGAATAACTTATAATATGAAAAAGGTTAACGAAAGAAATGAAGAATATGAAAGTGGTACCTTTACAGTACCACCACAGTTCCATTCATCGTTAGGTAAGAAAATAAGTGGTAATAATATAACTACTAAAATTAGTAGATTAAATAAAAAAGAAAATCTAACTAGTGAGGAGCAAAAAACTCTCACATGGCTTAAGGGTAAAGATAATGCTGAAACAAATAAAATAGATGCCCAAAAAAGAATTATAAAAAGAACTGACGGAGTTGGTAAAAAAAAGGGTGGTAACGCATTTATAGATACACATGAAAAAGATAAAGATAATGCAAACCCAACTAAACCAGGCGGCTTAGCTGACATGAAAGTTAGAGGTAAACACTCAAAAGTTTCTGACCAAATTGAGAATAATAGTGTACAATATTATGAGTCATATAATAAAGAAATGAAAGATATGAAATATTTAATAGAGTATATGTGTAATAAGAATAACAAAACAATTTAATTATGAGTAACAAATTAGAAGAAATAGGAATGGCTAAAAGAGACAGTCTCGTTAGTAAAAACTACTACAATAGTGAAAGTGATGCAAACAATTATAGCGCAACTCACACAAGAGCTTTAGCTGACGCAAAAACACCATTATACGGTAAAGGTACTGGTATTTTTTTAGACACATATAAAGGTGGTGGAGATTTTGATGTTAATGGTAACCCAGCCATTTCTGGCTCTGGTAGACTTGCAGCATTTGCAAACAACACATCTACATGGGGGTATGGACCAACTAGTAACTATACCGCACCAGATATGAGTAAAAATAAAGGTCAAGTAGTTATAGGTTAAAAAAAAACTAATATGAAACTTTACAATATTTTTAAATCAGTTATATTAGAAGAACAAAAGCAATTACTAACAGAAAATGTTAGGGATGAAATACTTAAAGCTATTGATTCTAAATATAACCTTTGGTTTAAATATAAGGATGATGATAACACAGTAACTGATAGATATGTTCAAATATATGATTTGGGTATGTCTGCAAACAATAATGAAATGATAAGTGCCTATCAATTAGGTGGTAATATAAAACCAAGTAAAGTAGGTAATAAAGCTTATGGTTGGAAACAATTTAGACTTGATAAAATTATAGACGGGTCAATAAAACCAGTTAGAGTCACTTATAAACAACCAGTTAGTGATTTACCATCATACGGCGCTGGACCCAAGTTTAACCCAAGCGGGAATAAAAACATGAGAGGTAATATAACAAAAGTAAATTTTAACGAAAAATGAATGCGATGCCACAACCTGCAGATTTAAGTAGACTAAAAGGAATTTTAGGTAAAGCTAAAAAAGTAATGAATACAGTAAATGAAGGTGGTTACCAAACTGGTAATATAGATTCTTCTTCATTAAATCAAAACACAGATAACTATACACAAACACCAGCTCAAGTGCAGTCTCAACATACTAATCAACCAACTGCTTATGTACCAAGTAATTCTGCACCAAAACCTATTACTCAAGAAGCTATTAATAAGTCTGGAATGCCTGATGAAATAAAAAGAGCTATGATGGAAAATCAGATTCAACAACCTAATATGAATCACTCGTTCAGTTTAGATGATGTATCTGAACTTATAGAAGATAAGCCAATGCCAGTTCCATCAGCTAAAAGACCAACTAACAACTCTAAGGTTAGTCAACAAAATGGTAATATTAATGTTAACGAATCAAAACTTAGAGACATGATTAAAGATGTTTTAATTGAATACCTATCTGGTGATTATACTCAAAACTTAACCGAAGGTGTTATTAAAAAAACAATAAATACTTTAATTAAAGAAGGTAAGATTAAAACAAAAAGATAATAAATTAAAACGATTAAAAAGATAATTAAGCCCATTTATATGGGCTTTTTTATTTATTAATAAATCTACTCACTATACTTTACTAATTACAATTAACACCTATTTTTATTCAAATTAAAAAGATATGGAAAGTTATAAAAAAGATGACAAAGTAAAAGCTAACTTAAAAATAAAGGTATTAGTTGTCCCATCAGACAGAACGGGAGTTGGTTACTTCAGAAGCACTAAACCGCATGTCACACTAGAAGAGTTATACCCTGAAGAATTTCATATAGACATCGACTACACTCCAAGATATAACGATGAAGAATGGCTTAAACAGTATGATATAATTCACTACCATAGAACTTTTGGTCCATATGAAGAAATGGAAGAAACATTAAATAGATTGGATAAATTAGGTATTGTTAGTTTCATGGACATAGATGACCACTGGGCACCTGGGCAACATCACCCAGCCTATACTATAATTAAAAATAGTGGTATGGACGTTAAAATTAAAAATAATATAAAATTAGCTAGAAACGTAATAACAACTACTGAGTTGTTTGCTGATTTGATTAAACAAACAAACCCAAACGCAAACGTATCTGTACTACCAAACGCTATAGACCCAGAAGAAGGTCAATATATATCTAAAGTAGAACCTTCAGACAGACTTAGAATAGGATGGCTAGGTGGTTCGTCTCACTTAAGAGATTTAGAAATACTTAAAGGTATATCTAGTAAGCTAAAATATGATGGTTTAATAGATAAAGTACAATTTGTAATTTGTGGATTTGACCTTAGAGGTACGATGACAATGATTGACCAACAGACAGGTAAACAAACCCAAAGACCAATTAAACCAATGGAAAGTGTTTGGTATCAGTACGAAAAAATATTCACAGATGATTACGACACAGTTAGTGAAGATTATAAAAACTTCTTACTTTCATTTAAAAAAGGAGAATATCCTGATATAAAAAATGAACCATATAGAAGAGTTTGGACAAAACCTATTACCACATACGCTAGTAATTATAACTTATTCGATGTTTCTTTAGCGCCAATTGAAGAACACACCTTTAATAAGGTTAAATCTCAACTAAAGGTAATTGAAGCTGGTTTTCATAAAAAAGCTATGATAGCCCAAGACTACGGCCCATATAAAATCGACTTAATACCATACCTTAATAAAAGTAATAATAAAAAAATCCAACAAAAAATCGTTAATCCAGAAGGTAATGCATTATTAGTCAAAACATCTAAAAACCACAAAGACTGGTATAAGAATATTAAGACATTAATAGAAAACCCAAGTATGGTTGAAGAACTAAGAAATAATTTACACAATACAGTTAAAGACACTTATAGTATAAATGCTGTTTGTAAAAGTAGAAAAGAATTATATGTTAATTCGTTAATTAAAAAAGATGTTTTAATGACTACATTATAAAATATTATATTATTTTATTGTTATTAAGTGATAAAATGTGTACTTTTGAAATATATCAAAAACTTAAAAAAGTAATAATATGTTAACAGAAGAAAAAATTAAAAAAAACGTACACAAATTTAACGAAACGGGTATTAAATATGGTGTTGTTAACAACGAATTAACAACACTACTTGGTGTAGATTTTATTACCGCACCATGTACTACCACAACAAAATTATACGGAGCTTATGAAGGGGGGTTAGTTCAACACATACTAAACGTGACTAAACACGC
>Ga0209337_1001657_pt1 | contig 16769 bp, 30 predicted proteins | sample LinPmetageLP53_FD_184044 | JGI IMG/M metagenome (GOLD analysis project Ga0209337, IMG submission 184044) | Marine viral communities from the Pacific Ocean - LP-53 (SPAdes) (version 2) | ecosystem: Environmental > Aquatic > Marine > Oceanic | place: Pacific Ocean | collected 2010-02-08
TCTTATCATCTGTAAGTAATACTGATAAGTTTGTATAAGTGACTGTATTTTAGCACCACCAGATCCAGTCTGTAGTTCTTGTATTGGAACTTTACCTCTATTAGGATCACCATCTTGAGTTAAGCTTCTACCAACAATAGATCCAGTTTGAAAATACATGTTTAAAGCTTCAGCCGGGTTATAATTAGTTCCATTACCTAAATCAACTTCTGCTAAACCATCCATATCTAAGAATACACCATCTGGAACTACTCTAGACAATACTTGTTGTATTTTAAGATGAGTTAACTGAATCATATCAGCAAAACCAGTTATTCTATTAACTAATGAATCTATACGGCCTTTGTACATCCTAGGTGCACATATAGTGTAATTCATTTTTACTTTATTAGTATCAGAATTTGGCCTAGTCATATTTTCAGATAAACCCCAGTTTAACATCATTGGATGCCCTAGTATTTTAGCCCCTGAATAAAGGGTTTCAATAGTTCTAGATACTCTTTCAAAATTATCATTCTTAGGTGGATCAAAAGTATCAGGCTTCTCTAATGCTTTCTCTAAACCAGTATTTGTTTCTTTTATTTTAAATACTTGATCTGAATAAGTTTTATACTCAAAGTAAACTACTTGAACAGTTTGAGAATCACTTCTACCACTCCAGTTTCTTAAATACTCTTGATTACCAGGGTATTTTTGAATCTGCTCCATTTCCTCATCGCTTAAATTAGGAAATTGCATTTTAAGATCTGATAGTGATATAGACTTGACTTCACCAGCATAATAAATATCTTCAAAATTAGGATCTTCAGTATAAGAATATATTAAAGCTGCTGGATCAACATACTCAATAACAACGCCTTCCGCTCTATTCCAATTTGTTTTAACAGCACCAATTCCTAAAATAGTTAGATCATTAGAAAACCTACGTCTTGTTAGGTCGTATCTATTTTTATCTAATATATTATTAATAACTTCTTCTTCAGCTATTTCAATTGATTGCTTGTAGTCTAATTGTAAATGTAATTGTAATTCTTCTTCACTTTCTAATCCTAGTTCTTTACTAGCTTTAGTTTGTACTTCAACACCTAAAGTATCCCTAAGCTGTTGTATCAATTCTCTTTCTTTTACATCACGCATTAATTCTTTAGCATAGTCAGTTCTTTTCTTTGTAGAAAAAGGATCTATTGCATATGCTTTTATGTCGTAATTTCTTTGTGACATTCCGTTAACAACTATATCTACAAATTTAGATATAACTGGTACAGGTTTCCAGTCTAGGTTTAAGTAAGATAAATCTCCGTTAATGGCTAGTTCATCTTTATATTTTTGAACAGGTTGTTCTCCTCTAGCGTAAAGTCTTAATGTATGATAATTATTGTAATTAACTGCGTTTCCGCCTACACCAGCTCCACCTCTATAATTCCTAAACCATTCTCCTTCTATAGCTCTTCCAACAGCAAGTCCATATTCTAAAGTAGCTTTCTCTGCATCAGGTACCACCTGGCTTGGGAATGAACTATTATTATTATAAGAAATCTGATTCATTTATTTATTTTATTATTTTTGAAATTGCCCCATCATTATCATATCTTTTAATACCTAATTTGATAGGTTGGTATTTTTTCTCAGGATTTGGTCTATATCTATTCTTGTTACAAGCCATTATAGCTAGTCCAGAACTTATAGTAGCATCAAATTTAGTTCTATTGTTTATATCAAACTTTCCCCAATCCTCTAATGTTTTTTGATGGTACATATCACCATATCCATTTTCTACTAATCCTACATAACTTTCTATATAAGATTCTATAGCGGCAGCATGTGCTTGTTTAATATCTTCACTTGAATTAGGTATTCCACCTATTTCTTTTTCAGTTGTAGAGAGTTTATTCCAAATTTTATCAGGACGATTCATTGAAAAAGCTCTATAACCTCTACGTTTGAAATAATACAATAATCTAGGCTTGTTGTTTTCACAAAGTATAGGCATACCGTAAAATATGCAAGCCATTAAAACATCTTCAAAGAATATCTCAGCTGTCTGAGGTCTAGCTATATATTCTAAAAAGAAATGATTAGGTGGTGCATCTTCCATAGAAAACTTAGTTAATCCATGTAATGCTCCATTAGATCCTTTTCCATCTACAGTTCCAGAGATGTCATAACTATCACAACCAAATGCACCTATATGTTCGTTGCCAGGACTTTTAAATCCATTTTTAACAAACACTTTGTTTTGTAAATTTCTAGGAGGAACCCAAGATATTTGAAACCTACCATCTTTGTTAGGATAAAATTCCACTTGAGTATCTTTAACTCCACCAACCCACTGAAAACTTCCTGTAGTAACAGATGAAATATTATTCATCTCAGCGTTATAATCTATCTGTTGGTATATTTTAGTTAGATTAAATAAACTATCTTTAGCTTCATCTCTAAAAGCATGTTGCTCTGTTCTTGGAAATTGCCTGTAATATTCATTTAAACTATCAGGATCATTTCTTAAGCCATCTACTTCGTTTTCCCAGTGTTCAATAACGCCTGTTGTAATGTCGTAACCGTCTGCTCCTTTGATGCTATCTTTTTCTCCAATGAAAACAGGTGATCCGTAAGAATCCATGAATCCTTCGTAGTTCCATTCCATAGGGATGAACATAGAATAGAGTCCAGAAGAAGTTTGTCCGTTTCTATTTCTTTTTGTAACGTCTGAATTATAGTATAATTTTTTGAAGTTGTTTCCACCTTTATCTAACGCATTTGAAGTTGAGCCCATCATACACTTGCCTACGATTCTTGATCCTAGCCTTAGTGTTGTTTTTGTAACTCGCCAGTTGTTTAATATGTTATCCGGTCTTTCCCATTTACCACTTTCATCATGAGCTAATAGTTTTAGCTTTTCACCATCGTAAGAGTTATCACCAGTATTTTTCCAGTCAATAGTTGTGTCAAGTCCATCTAATTCTCTTAATTGCTCATTACTCTCAAGCTTTCTTCTAGTAAGTTTTGAAGCCGGAACCCTATACGCCAGTTCTGTCTTAGGACGATCCATACCGTCTTGGATCGGCTTGAAGAAAAACGGATAGTTAACGGATATTGGCACGACCTTATCTGTAAACATTTTTTTAGCATCTGATCCAGATTTAGATAATATACCGAATCTGGCATCACTGGATATCGTCGCTTGATTAACAAGCTCTGCTGAGGACATAAATGAAAATCCAGACCTTCTGTTTTTAAGGTAGCACATCCCGTAACATCTGTTATCTGCTTTGCATGCTTCCCAAAATATATAGAATAATCTATTTGCCTCTCTATAATCTGGTGCTCCAACGTCGATCTTTGACCATTGTAAGTACATGTAATGAGTACCAGTAATATATGTAAGATTACCTTTGTTATAAAACCAATAACCTTGTTCTCTTCTTGTAAATTCTTTATCAATATAATCATACCACTTTTCTTTAAACTCAGTGTCATGTTCTTCCCAATCAAACCTAGATTTAATTCTTTTTAATTCTTTTGGATATTCTTGCTTTTCCCATCTTTGTTCAACTTTGCTTTCGCTTCGTTTAAACGGTTCATTTGTTGCTGGTAAAGCAATCCTGAGATCTTGTATTTCAATGATTTGTCCAATTTGTCCAGTTTTACTTATTACTATAAAATCATAATCAGAGTTATAACCATACTCCCATTTTTTGAAACGATTTTGTTTCTTTAATATCTTAGGGTTAATTAAATCTTTAACCTCTTTCCAAAGAGTTTGCTCGTAAATCATTTACTTCTTCCTTCAGCAAAACCTTTAAAAACTTTTTGTTCTTTAATTTCTTTAGGTTTTTCATTTAAAATATCTTCTTCTATCTGTATACGAGTTAATATTTCAAATGCATCGAATATTGCTAATTTTTTTGTTGCAGCAGCATTTTTTAATCTGTCAGCGCTTACATCGTCGTCTGAGTCTACAATCTTTTCTTTTGCTACTTTAATTAATTCTTCAACTGCTTTTTGCCCAGCTTGGATTATTTTCTTTTTCGTTTCCTTTATATTCATGGGTTAAAGCTATATCATTTGATTTCATACAATAGAGTCGTTCACCATCTATAATAAACTCAAATTCAGAGTTTGGGGTAAACGTAATAAGTGTTCCAGGAGTGATTCCTAGCGCTTCTAAGGTCTTATTAGTATATTTTATTATACCAACATTAGGTTGTTCTTTTCTATTCTCTAGAAAATGGGTATTTAAAACTGGTTTTATAAAGCAATAATCTAAATGTGGTTTTAAGTTGTACATATAAATCTGCTCAGGTGAAACAAAATAAAGATCATCTTTAAAGTAAGTTGAACTATTTCGCTCTCTTCCTTTTTGATCATACCATCTTCTAAATATATTGTGATGAATATAAACTTCATCTCCTATATTTACTTTAGTTTTAAAAGCAGCTGGAGTAGAAACTACAACTGCTTTTTTACTAATAAATTGATAATCTTCAATACCTGTATTAACAATAAGTTTTTTATCACCTATTTTTTTTACATTATCGTATCTTTCGTTTAAAGGTTTTACGATAAAGCTGTATAAGCTATTCATTAATATTTAAGATCGTACTCTACAGAAACTGCCATATTAGAATTAAACTTTTTCCAAGGTAAGACTTCATCGTTTTTAGTTATATATATATTATACGATTGATCTTTATCCTCAAAAAGAATATCACTAATAATATGCTTACCATAGACTTCTTGCCCTGTAGCATAATGCATAGCTTCGTTTTTGTAATCAGCTCCTATACTAATCTTCCTTATTACCTTCGACATCGGTTTCTATTTTAGTATATTCACCAGTATCTACACTAATATTAATAGCACCGTACTCTGCTTCAAGAACTTCTTTGTAATCTTCTATTTCTTTATTAACCCCAGCAATCTCGTGTAGTAACCCGTGTTTTTGGCTTTCTAAAACACCTATGTTGTTTATTAACTCACTTAAGTTCTTTTGTTGCTCTTGAATTAATAATAATTCGTCTTCTTTGATTTTCATTTGATTTAATTTAATTGTTTATTTATCTGTTACTTATATATTTACTTGTATAAGTAATTTTTTACTATACAGGATCTGGTTCTGACCAAGCGGCAGTTGCCATTAAAGCTAAGGCTTCATCTTGATTCATTACATCGCCAACGATAGGTAAACTACCATCTGTAACAAAACTTGGAGTTACTCTATAGCTTAACAACCCTTGAGTATTTGCTAAATTTCTTCTCATTGACTGTGCACTTTGCTGATCTACTTGAGAGAATAAAACTAAGTTTGTATCACTTAATTCGATTACTATATAACTTTTATTATTCATTTTTTTTATTTTAATATTTTAACCTGGTACATCTGTTGTTCTATCTAATACATCCATATTTTCACTAATTCCATTTGCTGTAGAGTAAGGAGCATCTCCAACAATTTCTATAGATGAAGTTCCTAAACCATTTCCAGAATATCCAACACCATTAACAATGTCATCATTTGTCATATTACCAGCAAAAGTTGTAGCGTTTGAGGGTACTGTAGAAGTTCTCGCTGTACCCTCATTTAAACAAGTCCATTTACTCGTGTTTGCATCAAAAGAACTATTACTTCCCATTTGCCACCATCCAGACGGATTTAAAGAAGTTAAATCAGCTGGAACACCTTGATTGTAAAGAGTGTTTACATCTATTACACTATTTTTCCATACAGCTACGTTTGATATTTCACCATCAAAATACTGTGTTGTATTAATTCTATTTCCTATAATATCAGGAGCTGAACTAGTATCATTTTTAAGTGTATCGGAAAAAGCAAAAGGAGTGTTGACAAGAACATTATTTACATATATTCTAAGAAAAGAACCATCATAAGTAGCGACTACGTGCTGCCAATTATTAGAGAAAGTTAAAGCACTAGTAGCTGTAGTACTAGGGAAAGAACCATCTTCTTTTGTAACATAAAGCTGAATAGTTCCACTACTATTAAATCTTAACATAACACCACCAATAAAGTGAGTAAATATGTTTCCAAAAGACGTTGGTTGTGGTTGATTTGGATTTATCCAAGCACTTATAGTAAACGAAGTTGCTGCATTTAAAAGTCCATTTCCTGAGCCATTGTTTAAAGTGAAATAATTAGCATCATTTGAATCTAAACTTAATGCGTAAGGACTATATCCAGAAGTGTACTGTAAGTTGCTTTGAATTAAGTTAGCTGAAGTCATACCAGAACTTGTTCCATCGTTGCTACCAGCATAATCTGTTATTGTCCAGTTAGTACCATCAAAAGTGTCAGCAGCGTTTAGTTTATACCAAGCTGTAGGACTTAGTGAAGATATGTCATTTGGTGCGCCATTGTTATAAAGAGTAGTTACTTGAGGACCTGTTAAAGCTGTATTCCAAAGAGCTAAATTTGACATTTCACCATTAAAAATTGCAGTAGAAACAGCTCTCTGCTTACCCATTAAAATATTGCTAGTAGGTGTGACTAATGTTCCATTATAAGTTTTAATGTCATTCTGTAAAACTCCATTAATATATAATCTTAAATCAGTTCCATTAGCAACTGCAACGGCGTGATACCAATTATTAATTGATAAAACATCATTTCCTAAAATAAATTTAAAAGTTCCAACACTTTCGCTTATAATAAATCTTACTTTTGTTGTATCTGAAACGCCAAGTTGATAAGGAAATGTATTCCCAGCTTCTCTAATTCCTATAAATGGCCCATAAGTATTAACAATAATACTTGGATTGAACCAAGCTGACAAGGTAATAATATTTGAATTTCCTAAAATACTTGGGGTTCCTAAATCTATATAATCATCAGTTCCATCAAAATCAAAAACATAATCTTGTAAACTATTATTTGGAACTAAATAAGATTGAACTGGTGGTGTAGGTTCTGTTGTATCATTTGAAGCTGTTTGGTCGCCTAATTGATAGTAAGATACTGGCTTTGGACTTAACGACATTGGATTTGTTACAGCTGTTCCACCACCATAAAGAGTTGCTATAGAGTTTGTTCCTGTTGCTGGTAAGGCATAATCAAAAATACATACTTGGTCTATCTTACCTTTAAAATAATGTGAACTATTATACCATTTACCTATAACTCCATCACTATTATTATTTACAGTTCCATTTTGTGTTGGTCTACTTCCATTATATTCAACACCATTTTTATATAAGTTTAAAACTCCGCTTGTTCTTGTTACTGCAACGTGCTGCCATTCATCAGCATTTATAAAACCTAAATTTGTTTCATAAATTCCTGTAATGTAAACGTGTAATCTTGAATCTCTTATAGCAAAATAATCTGGAACTGTTCCATCACCTTGAGTATATATCATTTCATAACTATCATCAACTCTTGTTGGGTATATCCAAGCTGCAATAGTAAAATTATCTGTTAACTCAGTTGGGTCTGATATATCTACATAATTACTAGTTCCGTCAAAATCCATAGAATAGTTAGAAACTAAACTTTGATTTTTATTGTTTGGTATTCTCCAAGCGTCATTAAAATATTCTGTTGCCATAGTTTACATTCTATACCACGCTACTGGTGGTGTTGTTAATTGACTTAAATCTGCTGTTTTGTTTACTCCACCTACAACTGCTGTTGCATTGTAAATACTTAACACTTCTGCTTCAGTTAAAGCTGTGTTAAAATAAGCTACTTCGTCTAAAAGTCCATTATTATAATCAGCTTGAGATAACTTCTTACAAACACCAATATGAGGCATTGCATTTGTTAAATTAATAGTTGTTGGAATAGTTCCTGAAAAATTTGGATTGTTTGTTACTCTCACGCCATTAACATAAACCACAAATCTATCGTCATTTGCTCCAGTTCCAGTTCCTTTAGTTCCGTCATATACTATTGTATATGTTCTCCAAGATCGAATATTCTCTACTGACTCAGATAATAAAAATCTCCTTAATTTATTAGAATCTATAAAGCAATCTATAAATAAATTTCCTCCATTATATGTAAGAATATTTAAACCTATAACTGGATAATTAATAACAATTGTACCATCCATAAATCCTGCGGTTGCTAAATTAAAAATACCTTGTTGAGCTGGAGTACTAGGGTTAGGTGGAACTGGATATTTCCACCAACCAGTAATACTAAATTTATTTACTACTCCTAAACCTAAATCTGAACCAACTATATATTCATCTGTTCCATCAAAAGACATAGAATTAAGGTTGTCTATTTGAGCTAAGGGAGTCTCAGATGGTGATAAAAAACTAAAAGGAAATGGAAACATATATTTTATGTTTTAATTTATGAAGTTGCAAAGTCAAGTACGGAAGTGCACATTAAAATGTTTGCAGAATAAGCTACTAAAGTTACAACATCTGCTTTACCGCCTGTTAGTGTAAATGTTGGAGCAGTACCTCCTGGAAATTTGTATTTATTTCCAGAGAATTCAACCACGTGATCGCCTTCAGTGTCTTGTTTTAATATTAATATATATGTAGCACCTGGTTTTATTGATGTAGGATTAACTATTTCAACATCTCCTTGTAATACTATTGTTTGTACATTGCTATCGTCCCAGTCTGGTGTAAATGTACCACCAGATGGTAACGAAGCAGTATGTAATTCTGTATAACCTTGGCCTGTTATTTTTAAACTTGTATTTAAAGTAGATTCTCCACTTGCAACTACATCAAAATCAGGTGTAGTTCCATTTGTCATAAATACTTTGAAAGATTTAGTAATCGCGTTTGTAGCACTTTCTCCAGAAGCATTTAGTGTTATAGAGCTGGCTAGACTTGATTGTGAGGAATACCCAATAGAAATAGCACCTGCTCCTAATACTTTAGATCCATTGCCAATAGCTACAGCATCTGTGGCTTCTACTTCAACATTTTTACCTATTGCAATACTTGGATTTAATATTGTGCTTTCAGTAACAGAAGCTAATTCACCAATCACAACGTCACCTGCTGAAGTAGCTACAGCTTCTTTACCAATATAAAATAAACCAGACTCGTCCACTTTAAGCATGGAAACTGGAGATCCAGTTGAAGGATTATTTTTAATTTCAAAAGCTGTTCCGCTCTGTGCTGGTATTAAATTTAATGGACCACCAACCAATTTTAGAACTTTATTGCTCATTGTAACTGTTCTGTTTTCCAATAGGACTCCGTCTGTGGAATATATCCCTGTTAAACTAAGACTAAGTTGTTTGTTTGCTATACCAGCACCTGTTCCATCAAAACCAACTAATCTAGTATCGGTGGAGGTGGTTGTTGCTGTTGCAAATTGTGAAAATTTTACTGCCATTTTATTCTATTATTAATTGAATACCTAATTGATCTACCATATTTATTCCTGTTTCTGTTATTATATCGTTAACTCCAGGACCTGGTATTGGCGCGTTCCCTGGTGGAACAACTCTTTCTGGAATCCAATTTATTATACCTATAAACATACCTTAATATAAAGCTATTACTTTTTCTGCTCCTTGAGCTACGTAAACTAGTTGTTTTATTAAAAATGGATAAATACCTCCAGCTAAAGCTCCTTCAAACTCAACTTCAGTTAAAGCTGTATATCCAGTGCCAGCAGTTCCATTATGCGTAGCACTTTCTAGTATAAGACTTAATTTAGAACCTGCTGTAGCTACATCTCCTACGTATATACAACACCCACGCTGTTGAGTGTTGGGTATATCTATATTTGTAACTGTAGATTGAAAACCAGTTCCTGCCCTGCTGCTTGAGCCAACTTGATTAGCGGTATCGCCTACCAAGTATTTAGCACCTACTGTTGATACTTCGTAATCTGTTATAACTCCTCCAGCTCCTATAGCTAAAACTTTAACTACAGCTCTATCACTAGTATCAGCACCTGTATTTGTTCCAGTTGTTAATGTTATGAATTCTCCAACCACGTAACCAGTGCCTGCGGCACTCATTTTAATACCGTGATTAGCGTCTGAGTTATTTATAGCACCAATAACTATTAACTTTGCATCATGTGCAAAAATCCTAGGCTCTTGTTGCATCAGTCCGTTTACTGGGCCTAATGTAGGTTCCCATTCGTTAAATTGTGTTAATGCCATTTTTATTTATTTATTTTTGTAATTTTTTCAGCTCCTCGACTACCGAAGTATGCTACGTAAACTGTTATTAATAGTGTTTTTAAAAGTTCTACCCAAGCAGTATCTATACTAAATAGTATACTGTGGAAAGAATCTAATATCATTAATGTTGTTGAAGCTAGAGTTAAGTATATGAGAGTAAGTGGACGAGTATTCTTAGAAAGCCATGAATCACTTTTCATATCGCTAGACCAACGTTTAGAAACGTTTTCCATCTCCGTGAGATCTTGTTTTATTAACTTCATTGCCATTTCTTTGTCAACGGCCTTAATCTTAGTATCACTTGATATAAGATTTTTTACAATAGCTAGACTACCTTTGTCAGGTAATAAGTCCCCTATTTTTTTAAGTAAAGTAGGAGCTTTTGTCTTTAAAAAAGCCCCTATTTTAGTTTCATTAAACTTTTTAGCCATTATCTGCTATTTCTAGTCATTCTTTCTCTATAGTCAGGTCTTGTAGCGGATTGATCCCCGTGAGAAGATCCTGTTTTACCATGATAACCTTTATCAGTTCCTTTATAGTTTTTGTAATCAGATTTAGTAGCTGATTGATCACCTTTCATAGCTCCGTATTTATGCATTGGCGCACCTTTTTTCATAGCAGCAGTCTCAACGGCTTTTTTAGCTTCGTATCTACCAGCTGCAGTATTACCATCAGCTTCTGCATTTCTAGCGTAGTCTTGAGCAATTCTTTTATCACTTTTGTGTGCTGGAGATCCATACTTAGTAGCTACAGATTGATCTTTTTTTAATTGACCAGCAGCAGCACCTGGATTTTTAGCAGTGTAACTTCCCCCATCTTGATTAGTTTTCATTTTATATGCCATACTTTTCTTGTAAGCCATACCTTTTTTCATCATTGGTTTTTTCATCATTTTTTCTCTTTTTTATAGGCTTCTTGTTCCCATGGAAAGCTTTTGCTTCCTTCCATAATCCACTTGCCGTTATATTTAATTTTACCGTTTTTTCTTGGGTATTTTTCACCGTTCCAAGTAACATGCTTATCACTATAATCTAATCCTTTTTTACCATTAGATTTTCTAAATTTATCAAACTGATATATATGAGCTTCCTCGTGGCTAATAACTTCTTCTATTTGTTTAGGATCTTTTATTTTGTTATTAATTACAATAGTTCCATTATTATTAGCTCTACCTAGAACACCATCTTCTTCATCTACGTGGTAAACCGGAGTTATACTAGTTTTATAAGGTGCTTTTAATTTAAACGCCATTATTTTCTTTTACAACCAAAATTATTAGCATATCTAGCCATCTTTTTAACACTAGCTCCATAATTTTTTTTCTTTCCTTTAGAATCTTTGTTATTTAGTACTGAGGTAGCAGCAGAACAAGCATCTCTAAATTCATTTTTTTTAGCCCAATCTGTGAACTTACCTTTGTTCTTTTCTTTTATTTCTGGAAAATCTTTTTTTGTTGCAGCAGATTTATTTTCAGCTCTTGATGCATGAACAGCTTTTCTTTGCGCGTCGTTTTTATAACCCATTTTATTTGTTTTTATATGGAAAGTAATCGTTTAATATATTTTGTCTATTCTTACACCCGCATCCGCCAGGTATAGAATCTGCTAATCTTTTTATTCCTGTAGCTTTAGTAAACTTAGCTATCGTATCTCCTAATCCTTTTGATTCCATAATATTTAATTAAATCTTGAACAACACCATCTTTTTCTTGCAGCTCTACCTCTTTCACCATCCCAACTTTTTGATCTACTACAAAATGCTTTTTGTCTTTTGTAAGCCTTTGTACCTACTTTTACATCACACTTAGTTACAGCTGTTTTAAGTTTACTACCAGGATTAGCTTTTCTATAGGCTTTAACACCTTTAGAAGTCATACCAGCACCTTCATCTGTACTTCTGAAATTACGACCTTTTCCTTTTGTAGTTTTTCTTATAGCCATTACTTTTTCTTTTTTGGTGACTCACCACATTTTAAACTAGGATTAGCTACTTGTCTCCAGTCTTGCTTAACCCAAGTTTTTAAACTACCACCACTACTAGTCCCAGTAACATTGCTTTTGCTGGATCTTTTGTATTTACCAGCAGCACCAGCTTTTCTTTTAGCACTTATAACAGCTAGTCTTTCAGATTTGCTCATGCTTTTTATTTTAGCATAAGGTAGACAAACTTTTTTAGTACCTCCGCCTTTAGCCTTTGTTTTTCTAACTTTTGTAAATGGTGATTTCATTTAACACTTACCTTTACCTTGTTGTTTAGAAGCCCACATATTAGCGTAAGCTGATGGATATACATCAAACTTTCTTTTAGCTGCAGCTTTACAAGATGCTGATAGTTTTCTTAATGCTGGAGATGGATTTTTGTGTTTCATTATTTATTTGTTTTAACAGATTTTATAATTTTATCTATTTTAGCAGCTTGAGCTTTATGCATAGCAGAAGCTTTTCTTAATTCACCAGCTATTTTTTTTAGTTTTTTACTGTCCATTACTTTTTACACTTTTCTGATTTCTTATGATTGTAGCCTTTTTTCTTTAATTTCAAATGATCTTTCATTGTTTCAGCTTTAACTTCTTTACAATTCTTATACATCATGTGTGGTTTAAATTCTTTATCTTCCATTATCTACGCTTTTTTGATTTCAATGCTAAAACTTGTTTAGCTAATTCATCTAATTTACCATCAGTCTTTGTACCATCTTTAACTAATGTAGAAAGCACTTTAATTTCTTCAGATAGTATGTCATTCATCTGCTCCATCATATCAACTCTTTCTTTTAGATCTTCTATATTAGCATGATTCCATTTTTCTTTTAAATCATACTCTAATCTCTTAACTTCTGTAGGTGGCATTCTCTTTGCTAGATCAATATCGTCTTGTAACGTATAGTACATACCAACTAGAGTTGTTGTCAACATTATTATACCTATTACTGTTTTTATATCAATTTTAAATTCTGTGTTTTCAGATATCTTCATACTCTCCTGTTGCATCAAATGACGGGCATGCTTTGTTAGCAAACTCGCTGTGTGAATAAATAACTGCCTCTGGGTACATTGCCTTAAGTGTTTTAAGCACATGTAAGAGACTATCTTTCTGTTCTTGTGTTCTTGTATCCTTAGGTGTTTTGCCGTCAGCCTCAACACCACCACAATAGCAAATTCCTATTGAGTTACGATTGTGACCTTTGCAATGAGCTCCTATTTTATCAATATCACGACCTTTGTTTATTGTTCCGTTTAAATCAATATAAAAATGATAACCTATATCGTTCCAACCTTTGGCTAAGTGCCAGTCTCTAATAGTATCCACTGAAACTTGCTGTTCTTCTCTAGTCGCAGAGCAATGTATTATAATTTCATTTATACTTCTCATAGTGAACTTTTTAATACTTCTAATTCTTTTTCTCTTTCTGTTTGTTGTGAAGATTTAGCAACTGGAAGTACTATTTCGGCGTTACTATCGCCTCTATCAATTAGTAATTCTATATCACTAGGTTTACCACCAGAACTAGATACAAAACTATTTCCATAAAGCTTATTCATTAACTCTTTATAATGTTCTCTAGCTATTTTAGAATTAGCTGGTATTTCATCACCATTTTCATCAACAACTTTCCCAAATTCAGATGTTCCAGAAGATCCTAAAGACAATTTAGAATTACTATTTTTAAAACCATACTCAGGCATATTATGTCTTACTGGGCTTTTTTTGAAAAATTCTTTTTTAAAACTCATTTCTTCTTATGTAATAATAACCATTTATGTACAGTGTACCCTATGGTTAAAGTTAACAATAAAATCTCTAACATTGGCTCCACCCAGTTTAACGTAGCTAAAGCAAATGAAGATGCATTTAATAAATACAGCTTCACATCTTCCATATCCATTATTTATTTGCGTTGAGTACTGCGTTTCCTTTATAAGGTATATTATCTATTTGTCTTAACGTAGGTATAATAGTTGTGTTATTGCTTCTCATTATTCTAGTACCTAAATGACCGCACCCACACTCTAGTTTAACACCTGCTGGCTTTTGTTTTTCTCCGTAACTTGGCATATCTTAATATTTTATTTTTTTAATTGGCATTGTTTTACCATCTACTACCATGGTTGTAGCATTAGGATCTTTTTCTAATGTTTTAGCTTTTATAAAGCCTAAATTCATAGCCACACTATTAAACTTACTGAAATCTTTCATTTGAGCAACTGATTGCATGCCTAAGTCTTGTATAGTTGAACTAGGAGTGAGTGTTCTATCTGGCGTTCCACCTCTATTTGCTTTAATAGCAGCTTTGTCAGCTTGTTGTTGAAGCATTTGTGGATCTTCTTCATTCATTAATTCCATTATCTTGTTTTATCTTTGTTAACATAATCTATAGACTTAGTAATTACTTTAAAACTATATCTATTACTTTTTTCTAATTTTTTAGTAGGCATATCTTCTTCACCTAGCATTATACGGTACATGCGACTTATCAGCTGTTTGCACTTATATGAAACTTTGTATATATGATATTTTTGAGTGGTGTGGTTTCTTTTACGCCACACTGTGATCCACCCTTGTTTCAATAATCTGTTCCAGCGCCTATTATCCCAGCTGAATGAGTACGTACCTTTTATAAAATCATCTTTAGTAAACATATCTATAGCATCAAGATATATTAGTAATTCTAATTCTGCATCATTTAATTCGTTTGTTTTACAAGCCCACTTTCGTATAATTCTGTAATGTTTAAGTAAACCTAGTTCTTTTAAATCACTAGAAGTTAACTTTCTCATAGTATAATAACTACGTCAAACTCTTTAATAACTTTATACTCTTCTTTGTTTATTTCAATATTAAACCCAGATGATTTATCATAATAAATTTCATCACCTTTTTTTAATACAGATACATCAGAGCCAGGTTCTATAACCTTAGCTCTTCTATATCTAACATCTTCTCTTTGCTTTTCAGCTAAAATTAGTCCACCTTTTGTAGTTACATCAGTTTCCTTGACTGGATTTATAACTATAAATTTACCTACTGCTTTCATGCTCTAATGTTATTAATAACACAATCAGTAGATAATATTGTTGTGGCTACTGAGGCTGCGTTCATTAATGCACTTTTAGTAACTAGCAAAGGATCTATAATTCCGGCTTTTACCATATCAACCGTATTTCCTGTAACCACGTCTAATCCCGTGCCTTCTACTTCTGGTGTTTTATAATCTTCAACGCCAGCGTTCTTAAGTATCAATTTATAAGGTTCTTTAATAGCACAGTAAAGCACTTCTTCGCCTATTGACATTGGTTTTAATTGCTGTGCAGCGTTTAATAAAGCTATACCGCCTCCTGGCACTATACCTTCTTTGATCGCAGCTTTTGTAGCACAAATAGCATCTTCTACTCTATCTCTTTTTTCTTTTAATTCCATTTCAGAATTAGCCCCAACTTTAACTGTAGCAACTTTAGCTTTTAATTTAGCTAATCGTTTCTCTAGCCTAATTACTATATTAGGGTTTTTAGTTTCTTTAATTTGATCTTCTAATAACTTAATAATATCTTTAACATCTTCGTTGCTAGATAAATCAACTTGCATAATAGTGTCTTCATGATTGGTAACAACCTTTAAACAAGTTCCTAAATGCTCTGGATCTATAATATCCATGTCATCACCTAGATCTTCATTAATAAGTACAGCACCAGTAACCGCGCATAAATCACTTAGGGTATCCTTTTTACTAATACCATAAACTGGTGCATCTATGATGTTAACCTTTATATTTCCTTTTACTTTGTTCATTGAAAGTGCTGAAACTACTTGAGGGTCAACATCTGCTATTATAAGCAAACTTTTACCTGTCTTTATAACATGTTCAAGAACTGACTGAATCTTCCGCACGTTGGGTATTACTGATTCTACTATTAGAACCAACGGGTTTTCAAGTTCAGCCGTGCCCTTTTCCTTGTTGGTAATAAAGTGGTTGTTTTTCAAGGGCTGATCATATTGCACGCCTTCTATTAACTCAACTACTGTTTCAGGTTGTTCGTTTGTTTCCATCATAACAATACCTGTTTCGTCTACTAATCTAAACGCTTCACCTATAACCTTCCCAAGCTCTTTGTCGTTATTGGCTGATATTGTAGCGACTTGGTCAATCTTTTTACCTTTTACTTTCTTTGATGCTTTTTCTAAATAAGCTAATACTTTCTTAACACCTGAGTCAATACCTTCTTTTAATTCTCTTGAAGTATCTAATTCACTATGTTTATAAGCTTCATCTAAAATAGCTTTTGCTAGTACTGTAGCAGTCGTAGTACCGTCACCTGCATCTGATACTGTTCTTTGTGCTGCTTGTTTTATTAACGTAGCTCCAATGTTTTCTAAAGAGTCTTGTAATGTAACTGCATTAGCTACTGTTACTCCATCTTTTGTTATCTGTGGCATACCATTGGCATCTTCTAATATAACACATTTACCACTTGCTCCTAGAGTAGAACCTACTGCATTAGTAAGTTTCTCTACTCCAGTTAATATCTGACTTCTGGCACCATCACCAAAAGCCAGATTTTTAACTAACTTTATTTCTTGCATTTAATTTAATTTGATATAATTGATTTTGAATATTACTCGAAGGTTTTAATTACTTTCGGTCCAT
>Ga0209337_1001659_pt1 | contig 16767 bp, 21 predicted proteins | sample LinPmetageLP53_FD_184044 | JGI IMG/M metagenome (GOLD analysis project Ga0209337, IMG submission 184044) | Marine viral communities from the Pacific Ocean - LP-53 (SPAdes) (version 2) | ecosystem: Environmental > Aquatic > Marine > Oceanic | place: Pacific Ocean | collected 2010-02-08
GAAAAGTATTTCTTGCAGATTCTTTTAAGTTTGTATTTTTCTTAATTACATTGTTAACCAAATAACTAATTGCTTTGTCCATAACATCTTTTGGTGGAACATACTCAGGGTTTCTAAATGTTTGAAAAGATCTTATTAAATATTTACCGATATTGTTTACTTCAACCGTAGCTAAATCTTTTGCTAGTTCATCTGCATCTTTACCTTTTGGCAATACTTTTTTAAATTCAGTTTGAATTTTTTTAATATCGTTAATTAAATCTTTTGTTAACGCTTGTAATTGTTTTGGTAAATCATCTAATTTTCTTTCACCTTTTACTACTGCGTCTGCATCTTTTAAAAGATTGTTAGCTATTTCTTTTATTTCATCTGCATAGTATCTTTGAATAGCGGGTGACGTAGTCTTTGCATTGTAGTCATCTTGAAATTTTTTAGCTAGATTGTATGCATTTTTTTCTAAACCTTCGTAAGTTCTATCTATTTTTCTAGCTCTACTTTTTATATATAACGTAACTTGTTCACTTACACCTTGAATATCTTTTGGTTGATTACCATAAGATCTAAACCATGATAAAATATTATCTACTCTTTTTAAATTTTTATTTACTTTATTTGGATCTGTTATTGATTTTAAACTCCATTGTTCAAATGGTGGTAGTTGTCTTACAATTTTACCTGACATGCCAGAAATTAATAAAGGGGCTACTACTTTACTTACAGTAAACTTTCCTGCTTTTTGTAATGTTTCTGATCCTGCTTTTGTTAGAGGTGCTACTAATCTATTACCTAATAACATTTCTACAGGTTTAACTACAACTGTGTTAATTCCTTTTGCACCTAGCTGTGCTACACCCACGCCAAATTTATTAACCATTAATGGTGCTCCAAAATATTTGTATCCTAACTGTGTTGCTTTACCAACTAATGGAAAACCACCACCAACTGCCGTACCTTCTAGTCCATACTTAATTCTGTTTCTAAATTCTGCTCCTGCTTTTTCTCTACCACTTAAACCTTTTGTGTCTTCTGGTTTAAAAAATAAAGATTCTCTTCCAGGTTCTGATGCTATAAAATCTGTTGCTCCCACAATAGCGGCACCTTCAACTATTCGTGTTGCTACCTGACTTGATTTTCTAAGCTTACCACCTTTGACAGCATCTGCTGCTTTTTTCATTTTAACAACAGCAGGTATTCTTCCTGCAATTTTAGCTATCGTTACACCAGGTACACCAAACTGTGTAAGAATAGATGTAAGTTCTCCTCTCCATGTTTCAGGTCGAGTCGGTTCATTTTCTTCCATTACCTTTTCAAACTTAGATAAAAAATCTGTGTTAGCTGCAAGGTCGGTACCTGCAAATAACAGTGAACCTAAACTATTTTGTAAATCATAAATACCTGAACTAATACCTTTTGATATTTCATCAAGACCTGTTGTGTAATCTCTTTCCTGTGTAATTTCTTTGTTATTTATTTTAAAACTAGGTGCCTTTGCATCAGGAAGTTTTTTTAATTGTTTTACAGGATCTTCTAATCCTAGAATTTTATTAGCTAATCTTTTAGTTGGTTCTAAGGTGTAATATAATTCTAAAATATTTTTAGGGTCAGGCATAGCCAACCACTTCACAGGTCTTTTAGGTTTAGTTTGTGAGGATAGTTCTTCTTGTATTTTAAGTTTGACTTGGTCTAAGTCTAGTGGTTGTTGGTTTTTTATATCAACTTCAACAGCTTCTTCCTTGTTAGGATCTTTGAAAAATCGTTCGTAGGCTGTATCCGCCATGTTACGCCTCCGCTGGTAATACTAAGTTGACGCTATATTTTCTATTAAATTGATCTACATCTGCTTGTGTTGAAATCATGGCAAAGTCTTCTAATGCTTCTGCACTGTTAGTCATAAGTTCTACAATATCATCTGTAATCTCTGCTGGTAATCTTGCTCTTAGTTGATCATAACTAATTAAATTGTTAGATGCATCACCCATTGGTCCGGGGGCCATGGTCTCTGTTTCAGTAACTTGTTCTTCAACCATCTCACCGTTCGCGTATCCTGCTCTACCGCCACCGGAGAATTGACCAAGTATCATTTTAATTTTTTCAATAGCATCTATGTATAATTGTGGGTCTGTTTCACTTTCGTAGTTGCCTGTATTATTGTCATACATTTCTTCTGTAATTGATGCAAATAAAGTTTGACCTTGGGGTGATTTAATAAATAATTCTATAGCACCTTCTGTTACTGGATTGCTTTTAGTATAGTTATTTTTTTGAGTTTTTAATATATCTAATTGAACTAAGTCATCATCCGTTGCAGTACCATCGTCAACTCTACCTTGTATCTCATATATCTTAGGAATAATTTGTTCTAGTTGTCTAGCTATTTCTAAATCTCTATATGTTTTACCACCTGTTTCTGATCCAAGTATATCAGACTGCGCACCGATCAATGTTTTAAACATATCAGATTCACTATTGTATTTGTTTATTGATCTATCTTGTATGCCTTTGTTGTAGGCTGATCTGCTTGTTCTAAATCTATTAAAAGGTTCTTTAGCTGCTGCTCCTGCTGTTTGAAATATGTTTCCACCCGGTGATCTTGATACTAAATCTAAACCAAAGTCTATTTTAAAATCTCTTAATGAATTATCAGGTGCCATGGGTGGTGCTTTGTAAGACACTTGTGATGCAAGATCTCTTAACTGTTGCATGTTCATGTTTCTAATATCTATGTTAGAAAGATCCATGTTTTTTGCATTTAATTCTTCAACTGTTTTACCACCTTCATACCCTTGTCTAGGAGCAGATAATCCAGATGTAATACCTTCACCAGCACTACCACCTTTTCTAAACATAGGTCTTCGCATTATTCTATTCATGTTATCCAATCATATCATACGCCCTGTCAGGCGTTTGTTTACCACCAAAAATACCACTTAGAACACTTGCTGTTCCAAGAGCCGTTTGTAATGGTGTTGGGTTAGGTGTTACTGTTGACTGATTACCGAATGGTGCGTTACCAGAGAATAGACTTGCAACTCCAGAACCATACGTACCTAATCTTTCATAAGGTTCAAATGCTTCTAATCTATTTGCTTCTCTTTGTGCATCAAGGCCTGCTTGTGTCTGTGCCTGTTGTAGTCCGCCCAATCGACCCAACTGGTTAATATCTGCTGTTTGGAAATCTTGTATGTTTCCAGCTAATTGTCCTTGTTGATTAAATGCTGTTTGTGCATTTAAATTAGATTGATTAAATCCTTGTTGATTTAATTTTGCAAGAATCAATGCTCTATTAGCATCTTGCTCAGACATATAATTTGCTCTCATTACACCCTCACGTCCACCACCTAAATTACCAGACATAGCTGCTTTCTGTCCTATACCTGTTAGACCTGCTGCAGTTTGTTGATCAAATTCTGCTAGTGTTGCATCAATTACATCTTGTTGATAAGGGGACGTAAAACTTTGATAAGCTTGTGGTCCTGAGTATGCTGCTTGTTGTGTAAGAAAAGGTTGGTATGCTCCAACACCTTGACCTGCTAAATTGTATGATTGTGTTTGTAATGCATCTTGAGCTGCTACTTGTGGTGCAAGTCTAGCTGTATCTAATGGTATTGATGTTAATCCTGCTAATTGTTTTCCATAGTCAACACCAAGGTCTGTTACGTATTGTTGTGGTAAATTTTGTGTTTGTTCTATTGCCATTATATAACCTCGCTTAATCGTTCTGATGTTTCAAACATATCTCTAGCACCTTGCATTCCTTGTGACTCTTCTGATACTTGTCCACCTTGTTCTAAATTTTTCATCATGTTCTCCATTACTTCTGCGCCTTTATCTATATCTCCACCACCTGCGTTTCTAACAGCATCTGCAGTAAATACAAACTCATTTACACTTAATCTTGCAGGCACATCGTCTGCTTTTTCTTCTCTTCCAATAGGTACAAACCCACCTTCAGCTCTGTAATCTTTTTCCATACCACCAAGGTCCATGATCCCACCTTCTGCTCTATTAATTCTTCCACCCATAGCCAGCATAGGCATTTGTTCTATACCCATCATTGGCATTTGTTGTTGAGGCATAAAATTTTGTAATCGCGCTTGAAGAAAAGCTCTGTCTTCATCTGTTAAATTTGGGTCTTGCATTTTTTGCATTATTTTAGTTATTGCTTCTTCTGTTACTTGTGCGTTATTCATTTGCGGAGCACCCATGTCAGCACCACCACCCATGTTAAATCCTATTCTTCCACCGTTAGCTGCGTTTTGATATACTTTAATCATTTCTGATGGTTTATATTTTCTAGATGCAACTGTTGGTACAGTTAATCCTACTGCCATAGCTTGTTTTTGATCTAGTATGTTTGCAGATTTTTTTAGGTCTGCTAACGCTAATGCTGTTTCATCTGGAGACATAGTACCTGGAGATCCATCTGGATTTTTTTTAGTGAATAATCCTGCTAGTGCACCACCAATTGCTGGTATAATATATTCATTTGCACCTTTCCCACGTTTACTATCCGGATCATCGGGGTCTTCTCTTTCGCCTTTAAAAAAAGTATCAAAAGGACTTTCATAATTTTCACCATACTGTTCATCTTCTCTATCAACTCTTGCTTGTGATTCTTTTTCTAAGTCTTCATAACTTTTTCCAGTAAAAGCTACTTCAAGTGGATCTTTAACATATTTTTGATACCATGATCCTATTCCATATTGTTTTCTACCATCTATACCCATGATACCACCATACGCTGCCATCTGTCTGTCAGGTAATACTGGTCCTGTAGGTTTAGGTTGAAAAGGATTTACTGGTTTAGTTGGATCTTGTGGTAATGGATTGCCACCTGCCATTTGACCTTCGGCCATAGCTTGTTGTAAAAATTCTTCAAAGGACATAGGATCTAATCCTTGCTCCATTACGTCATCAAGATACTTAGAGTATTCTTCTTCTAATTGAGCCATCATCATTTCTTGCATTTGTTGAGGAGATTTAGGACCTTCGTTACCACTATATTTTATAGATGGTGCGTTAGTCTCTAGTTCTTCTGAAATTTGTATATCTTCTATTCCCATGGTTTTACTAGTTTACTTTGTTTTACTGAACAAATCAAGAGGAGGCATGATAACTTTTACATCCTGTGCCATCTCTTCTGGCTTATAACCTTTGACTTCCCAGTCTTTTTTTTGTTTAAAAATTTCACCTGTTTCTTTGTGTCTATATGTTTCTTCTACTTTTGCATGTAACATTTTCATTATGTTGTTACCTCTTTCTTAATATTTAGATAGCTAATAGCTACATCAAACGAGTCTGAACTGCTTGATTGTACTGTAAAGGTTTTACCGCCTTCTACTATTAAGGGTTGGGTTAATAATTCTTTTGTTTGATTGGCTGTTAAAGCTACAGATTTAATAGCTGTGATACTGTTGTTTGTGATTGTCACTGTAGGTGTGCCAGCTGCTGTAACAAGTATAGATTTAATAACAATAGTTTCATTAATCGCAGGAATACCAGAACCTAATGGTGTAAGTGCACCACCTGTTGTGCTGTTATCTATACCTACAAATTTGTATTGGTTTACTACTGCCATTAATCTAAAAAGAAACTTCTAGCTTCTATCTCCTGTTTTAATTCTTCTTGAAACGTTGTGTTTAATTTTTCTAACACGGCATCTAGATCTCTAATTAAAGATTGTGCTACATCTTCTTCATACTCCGAGCTTGCTCTTGTCAATGATTGTACTATCTTTGCCATTATATCCCTAACATATTTTTTAACATATTGAATCTAACTTGTTCTTCGTCATTAAGATTACCTTTTTGTAATAGTGTTTTGTATTCATCTTGTAGTAAATCCATTTTTTCTAATGTAGCTATTCCATCTCTATCATTATCTGTATTTGTATTAATAACAGGTTTAGTTTTAGTTTTAGTTTTAGAAGTTAAATTATTTGTTAAAGAATCTTTAAAAGATTTTATAATATTTTTATCTTTAAGATTTATGTTTTTAGTTAAATCTTCTACAACATCAAATGGTTTACTAACATTTTTTCCTGTAACATCTGAAAGAGTATTTGTTAAAAACTTTGCTCCCGAGTACAATCTTTTACCTTTTTGATATTTTGCAAATAACGCCGGACTAATTGCAAACATACCTGCGTTAAATAATATATTTCCCATATTAAATTTTGATTTACCCGAAGGATTATCACCAGCTACTAAAGAATTAGTTAACAAATTTCCATCTTTAAAAAAACTTATACCTTTATCTGTTATATTTGGAATAGGTGCGTCTAATATTGATTGTTTAACCCTTGCTTCTTCTCTTTTATCTCTTGTGTCTGGTGTTACATTAAAAGACTTGTCTCCAATTATTTCTTGAGGAGGTTGTTGTGGACCATAATTAGTGGGTCCTGTATAACCAGATTTAGTGTGAGGACTATGTGAAATTGTAGGTGTAGATTTAGGTTTAGGTGAACTATATTGTGTAGATCTGTAATTTTCTCTAGCATTACCACTATCTTCTCTTTCTGGACCCGGTGAGCTGTCTTTATCATTACTACTATCAGATAATCCACCACCCGATCCATCATAATTACTTCTTCTATAACCTGGTCTTGATCCATTTTTAGAGGGTTTAACTATGCTAAAACCTATATCTTGTTTTATACTTTTATCAATCATTACCTTCGTCCTCCAGCATGTATATCTAATCTAAAAGTTCCTAACTTCCAACTAGTATCTACTGCAGTGTTAGATATTGTAAGAGCTATAGCTCTTGCTCTAGCTCGTGTGTCTACTTTTGTAGTGTTGGTTGCTACAGTAAAAGGACCTAATGATGAACTTGCTGCTGCATCGTTTGGATAATCTCTCAGTTCTAATTGTACAATTGCATTTCCTTGTTGAGATATAAAGTCAGGAATAATTCTACTAACTCTCATAATGTTTTCACCATCACCTCTAAGGTCAGCCATATTTGTAGCTGCTCCTCTTACAACTTTTTGTGTAATATCATAATCACCTGATGTAATGTTAGCTGGTATAGCAACCGTTACTCCTTCTCTTACTTGATTAACTCCTGTTTCATGTTCATAATAATATGTAACACCATCTGTGTTTCCCTGCACATCAAAAGAAGTATCTGTGTCCGGATCGTATTGAGTTCCATGAGGTAAACCAAATACAGCAGAATCTTCCCATGTTGTTCTAGGAAATAAACTACTATCATTTGTAAACCATATAGGTCTCTTAGACGTTGAATCTAAATAACTATACATAACCGCTCTATTAACATTGTTAGATGTAGCAGATGGATAAAACCATGTAACTTCACCAAACAAATTGTTTATACCAGCATAAACTAATTGATTAGATGTAGTGTTAAGATCATCATAAACAAAATCTTCAACTAAACAATCCATAGATTCTAGTTTACCAGTGTATCTAAAGAAACCATTATCAGACATCCAGTATGCAGCACCATCAACTTCAACAGCTGCATTCATTCCTATCAATCCACAGTTAGTACCTACTTGTTCAAAAGCAAATGTAAATGGAGTTCCAACAAATCTCATAGTAAATAAAGAAGTATCAGACCAAATATAAATTGCATTTCTACCTAATTTACCACCCATGATCCGTGATCCGGCGGCCAGTCTTTGTGTACCAGCACTATTTTCTGCTGTAGGTGTGTAATCATTAATATTTTCTTGAGAAGAAAATCTTATAAACATATCATCTTGTGTGGTTTTATTACCTATAGTTGTTTCTGTTCCAAAAAATACTAAGTGACGGTCAGGTGTTGACACCAACATATCACGTGACGCTGTTGGTGCACCAGTTATAATAGTTGCACGTGTTGCTGTTGCATTAGTTGCGTCACCACTCCATTCAAAACATTCACCATTATGTATTAAAGCAATAAGTGTACTTCCTAAATTATCCAAGGACCATAAACCAGGATCTGTTATTGAATCTGTGTTTACTGCAGCAGAACCCCATCCTGTCCATTGAGAAGTGTTGGTTACTGTAGCACCGTTAGAATGGGATGCGTTAGCTGTTCCCCTAACATTTCTAGTAATTCCTGTTAAATTGTTTCCGGCTACACCTGTGTAAGAAATTTCTTCTGAGTCTACTTGAATAAAGTTAGTACCGGTAGTTGGAAATCCTGTTGTACTTGTTAAAGTAATATTTGTTCCTGATCCACCTGTACCAAAAGCATTAGCACTTAGTGATCCATTTAGTGTTGTTGTTTTAACTCCTAACACTTCTCCACCCCATAAAGGTATACCCCAACCAAAAGCACCTAGTTGTTCTGCTGGTCCTACATGGTAATATCTAAAAAAAGTAATACCTCCAGAAGTAGATGCCCCACTACCTGTTTCATTACTAGGCATTGTAATTGTAAAGTTGTTAACATCTATAATAGATGTAACCATAAATTTTTTATCAGCAAAATCAGAAGCTCCAAAATTAGAGTTAGTGATAGCACTAAATGTAGTAGCATCACCAAATAAAATTATATCTCCTGCTTGAAACCCATTTCCATTTGCTGTTATGGTAACAGTTGGTGATCCATTACTAGTACTAAACGCACTTGTAATTGCTGTTCCTGATGGATTAACTAAAGGGTGTATGTCGTAATAAACACCACCAGAATATACATATAAAATTCTATTAGTTCCTATAGCTGCAAATTTAATAGAATCTTTATTAACAAAATGATGCAATCCTCGTGCAACCCCTGTTAATTTATCTTGTCCTAATTGATTCCAACCACCTATTTTTTCAGGTGTGCCATATCTAAAACGTACGTTTTCTCCACCAGTCCACTGTGATTCAGCGCCGGTAGATGTAACTTGTTTATTGAATCCTGGTAAAAATCCTAATTTTTGTAACATATAAAAACCTTTGAAATAACTGATTTATATTATATATTAAATAAATATAGAATGAAAGATAGAAAATGTTACTCCAAAACATAGAATTGTATGAAACAAATAATTTTCAATATCTATTAATTCATAAAAATGGATCTAGTAGTATAGTTGAATGCCTAAAAAACACTAATTATATCATTACCGACAAAGTAAATTTAAATAAAATTAGGTGGACAGTTATAAGAAATCCATATGAAAGATTTATTGCGGGACTTAAATATGATTTATTAAAACATGATCTTGATTATAAAGACATAAATTATTCAACACTACATAACTCTTATGTTAATCTTATTACAAGACATAAAGGAAATGTTAACCACACGGCTTCTCAAGTCCCTTATTTAATAAATGCTAATATTGATTGGTATATAGAACTTGAAGACTTACATACATTTTTAAAAATGCATTTTGGCAGAGTTGAATATTGTAATATTAATAAAAATAATATAGAATTAAATTTAGATAAAGAAGAAATTATGAAATATTTAAACTTAGATTATTATGTCTATAACAATATAATAAATTCACCTAATTTGTGGAAATGGCAACAAGGTAAAATATTTTAAAATGATAACAAAAATAAATACTAATTTTCCTGAAAATACAAATAAAAAAATAATTAATAAGTTATATAATAATTCTAATTGGAAATTTGGTTTAGACTTTGGACGTGCTGACCACAATATAAATAAACCTGATGCAGGTTTTTTAGTTTCTACTTATAGTAAATCCTCACCTTATACTGAGGATCTTATTTTAAACAGTTATATGAATGTAATTTTTGATTTAATAAATAAAAAATCTATTTTAAAATTTACAGAAATAACTAGAGTTTATTGGAATTGGTATAATTCAAATAGTCAAACTTGTTTTCACCCAGATAGTTTTGAAGATAATCAATACTCAATAATATATAATTTACACAATAGTGATGGAGGAACAGAATTTAAAATAGAAGATAAAACAATATTTTATCCATCTATTGAGTCAGAGGCTTTAATTTTTCCTAGTAAAATATATCATAGAGGGATAGCAGCTAAAAAAAATATAAATAGATTTGCTTTAAATATTTTAACTCAAATACAATAAATAATATGAACAAAAAAAATAAAACAATAAATTATAATTTTTTTCATTGGGGTCCTTTTCTTTACAAAACTTGTTTAGAGGAAGAAGAAATAAAAGCTATAAAAAAATTATGTAGTAAAAAATCAAAACATTATAATCATAGATTAGCGGGTTTAATAAAACATGAACATGTAATTAATCCTAAAAAAATGTTTCCAATAATTTACCCTTATTTAGATAGCTATGCCAGGGCGTACATAGAATACAGTGGAAAAACTTTAGGATCTAGAATAGAATTAGAAACATCATGGGTTAACTATATGACTAAATTTGAATCTAATCCATTGCACGGACATGACGGTGCTTTATCTTTTGTAATTTTTATAGAAATTCCAAAAGGATTAAAAAAAGAAAATAAAATAAATAAATCAGATTCTAACCCAGGTGGACTTAATTTTATTAATGAGTTAAGTAGCAATAAATATAATATTACTTTCCAAAAATTTCTTCCAGAAAAAGGTGATTTTTTTATTTTTCCAGCTAGTTTACAACATTTTGTTAATCACTTTCAAAGTGAAGGAGAAAGAATATCTGTTTCAGGTAATCTTAAAATAACATAAATGATTAAATTAATAGATAAAAATAATAAATTAAATCAAAATACGAATAGTTTAAATGTTACTTATCCAAGAACTGTAAATATTTTATATGGTCATTACCCATATCCAGATAAAGTTCATAATATAATTCTAGAAATTAAAAATAACTTAGACCCTAATATGGATAATTATACTAACGTAAAAGGTGGAATGACTGATTGGAAACATTTTATTGGTAATAATTTATTTGAAGATTTTTTTACTTTTTTAATTAATAAACATCAAACATCACATCCTGATTTATTTGCATATTTTTTAGAAAGATCTGTAATTATAGACGCCTGGGGTAATGAAATAAAAAAAGGAGACAGTTTAGAATTTCATGACCACAGACAATATCACGCTATTTTATATCTTACAGACGGGGCCGATTTAATTTTACCAGAATTAAATATATCTATAACTCCTAAAGCTGGGGATTATTATGTCTTTCCTCCAATGGTAAGGCATGGTTTTGATAAACATAAAAACGATGTTACAAGATACTCTTTGGTTTGTAATTTTGATTCAGAAAAACATTTTTTAATTAATAAAAAATTAGAAATTATAGAAGGAAATAAAAAATATGGAAAATAAAACAGTTAACATAAATAATTTTATAGGAGTTTATGATAATTACATTACAGAAGATGAATGTAAAAAGGCAATTAACTTATATGAAACTCAAGATAAATTTAATCAAACTATGAATAGAATAGGTTTTGAAAATTCACCGGTTCTTGAAAAACAAGATCAACAACTATTTCTTGGAGAAGGTAATATTGAAGTTTGGTGGGAAACTTTAAAAACCATGATGTTAAATTTTAACTTAGCATGGGTTCATTATATTACAAATACAGGGGCAGAAGAAAGTTATAAAGAAACAAAGCTACACTATACTCGTTTAAAGATTCAAAAAACCTTACCTACGGAAGGTTATCATGTTTGGCATATAGAGCATGGGGCCCCTATGGAAATGCAATCAAGAGCATTTGTTTTTTCAATATATTTAAATGATGTAGAAGAGGGAGGAGAAACTGAATTTTTACATTTTTCAAAAAGAGTAAAACCTAAAACAGGTAGAATAGTTATTTGGCCTGCAGGTTTTCCATACTTACATAGAGGCAATTCTCCTTTATCAGGAGAAAAATATATCTTAACTTCATGGATGAGGTTGGTACCATGATAAAAATAATAAATAATGTTTTAACTACTCAAGATTGTTTTGATTTATACCAGGGGTTAACCACAGCTAATATGTGGGGCTTAAATAGACAAACCAATCCAGATAATTTAGGGGGAGCTTTTCCTGGAGTAACTTTAGTAGAAAACGAAGAGGTTGTTTATAATGATCAATACTGGATAGGTTATTTTAATTGTCTATTTGATAGAATAAATCAAAAATTATTGGAGCAACATAATTTTTCATTAAAAAGAAAAATAAAAAGAATAGTTTTAAATGCTCAAAACGATAATCACTACACAGAGTTTCATCAAGACAATGAAGAAAATACTTATAGCATTGTAGGGTTTCTCACACCACAATGGGCTGAAGAATGGGGTGGAGAATTAAATATAGAAGGAGAAATAATTAAATATAGTTCTGGTGATTTTGTATTATTTCAATCTAATCAATTACATAAATCACAACCAATAAAAAAAATACCATATTGGAGAACATCAGTGAGTTATGTTATTAAAAAATAAAAATAATGGAGTTACTAAATGATAAAAATTTTAGACAATTTTTTTAATAAAAATGATTTAATTGCAATTCAAGACTTTGCATTAACTAAAGCTTTTTATACACCTAGATATTTTGATAACGCTACTGAAAAAAACAAACATACTTATTATGGTGCTAGATGGGATTTCAGACACGACAATAAATTACGAAATTTATTTATTAAACAATCTGAATTAAAATTTAAAATAAAGATTAAAGAAATATGTATGAGTTCAGGTATAGATCAAAGAAATTTAGATCATTTTAAACCACACCAAGATATTCCAAATGGTATAATAAATATTATGGTTATGTTAAAAGGTATAACAGCAAATAATAATGGAACAGTTTTTTTTATTAAAAATAAAGATGATTTACAATTAGATACTCATGTTGGTTTTAGAGAAAATAGAGCACTATTATTTCCATCAGATCATTGGCACTCTCAACACGCAAGTGACATCCCCGACATGATTAGATATAGTGCAACTTTATTTATAAAGGATTATGAAGAAGTATAAGAAGTAGGTCTTGCACCTAATCTAGTAATTTTTTCAGCTTCTGTTTCTGTAATTAAATTTCCATTTTCATCATAATTATTATTATCCCAAGTTTCTTGTAAATAAATTAAATGTTTTGCATCCCATTTATTAGAAAATTGATTTATATCTCCAAGATTTGCATCAGCATATGATGAATGAGGGGTGTTATCTCTGTGTTCTACTTCATCTGAAATGACAGATGTTCCGTATTGGATAGCCCAAATATTAGAAAATTTAGATTGATTCCAAAAAGCATCATCATTAATTTTATATCCGACCGCCCCACCAATTTCAGAGCCCTCATCATAGTTTTTAAGTATTGATTTATCGTCAAAGATTATTGTCCAATTTGCGTTTGTTGCCATAATTTATCCTAAGTCTTAATAATATAAAGTAATGTTAAATAAGGTTGAACAACTGAAGTTGCACTCCCACTAAAAGTTGCACTCATGTTATGTGAGTGTGCTCCGCCATCTCCTCTACTACCTGTGTAAGAACCACCACCCATAGTAGCTTGAAATCTAGTATTAAAAGCAGTTCCAAAAGTTTGACCTGTTATAAGGTGATTGTGAGAAGCTAGTTGTGCTGTTGATAAAGAAGCGTTTGCTGTTGATCCACCAACATTTCCAGATGCTGATACAGTGTTTGCTCCACCTGTTGATGCTAAAGCCTTAGTTCCAGATTTACCCATTGGTACATTGTCTGCTAAATTAGGTACAAGAAAAGTACTTGACCCATCACCTGCACCATAAGTAGTACCTACAACTCCAAATAATGCAGAGTAAGTTGATCTTGAAACTGTTTGACCATTACATTCTAAGAAACCTGTTGGTACTGATCCAGAAGACCAAGGTAAAATAGTTCCTGTAGCCGTACCTTCGATACCAGTAAGATCTGATCCTGAAAAATTGTATTTTGTTGCTTCGTAATTTGCCATATTATTTCTCCGTGTATGTCCATCCCACATCTGAACCAGAATAAACTAATCCAAACGCTGCACCCTCAGTATTAACTACTAAGTCAGCGGATGTGTTTGCTATTTTAGAACTGTTTCTTCCAATAGTCAATGCGTTAGTATCAAAAGTGTATCTTGAATCTACAAAATTTACGATGTCACCAACAGCTGGCGATGCTGGAAGCGTTACAGTTACTGCTCCACCATTTGTGTCTACAAAAAGTTGAGCACCTGATTGAACTGTTTCTGCTGCAGTTATAGTTCTCCATTTTCTGTACTCGTTTGCACTTACTACATTTGTTCCATCAGAATAAACTACATAACAATTACCTTCACATAATAACACACCTGTGCCGGAAGCTGTTTTAAAAGTTAAGGTGAATCCTGCGTGATTAGTTCCATCAATTACATTAAAAACTTTTTCAATACTATCTGGTAAAGTTACTGTTCTATTAGCTGCTAAAGTGCCTGTAAATTTTAAAGTTGCATTTCTTGCATTTGAAACTGTTCCATCAGTCATTGCAAGAACGACATTCGAAGACGCCACATCTATTGCTTGATAGCCTGCAACACCTTGTTGAACAAGGTTTAAGTTATTGTTTGTTTTTGTGCCCCATGTACCAGCGTTTTCACCGGTTGCCATTAACTCTAATTTTAAATCTGAGGAATAACTTGATGCCATAAATTTTGTCTCCTAATTATTGTCTATTTATATTGTTTAATTATGTTTAAGTCAAACATAATTATGCCGGATTTCTTCTTGTATACCCTGCTGTATTGGTTTTAGGTGTTTTTCTTGTATACCCTGTTGTATTAGTTTTAGGAGTACGTTTTCCATAATATTTAAGAATTAATCCTGTAGCATTAACACTAGATGTTGCTTGTACTCCTGTTAAGCCTACGACATCTGCAGGTGAAATAGAACCTGTTGAAGATGTTGTACTTAATCCAGTTAAACCTATTTGCATGGCTGGAATAGTCAGAGAACCCACTGAAGACGTAGAACTTACTCCAGTTGGAATTACAATAGGAGATTGAGTAACCGCTACTTGACCTATACTTGAAGTTACTCCTACTCCTGTTAAACCAACAACGTCCGCTGGAGATATATTTCCCAAACTAGATGTTGTACTTAATCCAGTAAGTCCCATAACGTCTGCTGGAGATATTGATCCTACTGACGAAGTTGCACTAACACCTGTTATAACAGGTGTAGAATCTATAACGAAACTTAAAGAACCAACACTAGAAGTAGAACTTACTCCTGTTGGAGATATTACGGATGTTAAATCTAAACTTAAAGAACCAACACTAGATGTTGCACTTAATCCTGCTGGTTGTTCTAATTTATTAAATGAATCTCCATAGGGTTCTTCACCCCAACCATTTCTACCCCAACCAACTAAAGTTCCTGCATTATCAAAACTTCCAAGTTCTGTTGTTGCGCTAACTCCTGTTGGAGATACTACAGATGTTAAATCTAAAGTTAATGATCCTACTGAAGAAGTAGCACTCACCCCTGTTAATTCTACAGAAATTAATTGAGCTGCTATAGGAGTTCCAACACTAGAAGTTGCACTTACACCGGTTGGTGTAAATACTATGGGACCTTGATCACCCCATTCGTTTTGTCCCCAGACGCCTGTGTTCCAAGTATTAGACATAAGGAGTTACTCCTTATGCTATCCGAAGAATTGCGTTAGATGCGTCTGCTGTTGGAAATTGAATTGTAAAAGTTCCACTTGATACAGTTTTGTCTCCACCAAATGCGATTGCACAAACTGCTCTATCAGCGTTTGTATCGTTATAAATTAATGCACCATTAGCTGTGAAAGATGCTGAAGTAAAACTAACGTCTGCAAAATCACAACATGCAGTGTCAGTTGATAAAGCTGGAGTTACACTTGTAAGTGCGGCACCACCTGCAGAATAAGCTGAACCTGATGTGTTAGAAATTTCGTTTGATGAACTATAAGCTGTTGTTGATTTATTTAAAGTAGCACTACTTGTGTATAAAGCTATTTTAAATGCGTTTCCAGACGATGCTGTAAAGTTATGTATCGCTTGTAAAACTTCTGTTTTAAAACTGTTACATACTGCTGATGTTATTGCCATAATTTAATCTCCTAATTATTGAGGCGGTGACTCGATTGGTATTCTTATTGTTCCATCCGTGTAATCGTCTCGTCTTCTTCTTCCAACTTGCATTGCTGCAAACTTTTGTAGTTCAGTTTTATATCTATTTTCATATAGTGTCAACATGTCTGTTGGACCTTTTAAAAACATAAAAGCTTCTACTAAACATGCATATAACAGACCTTGTGGAAAGTAATTACTTACATAAGTTCCAGCAGTATTGGTTTCTAAACCAGTAGGTAACTTATTAAAATGAATAATATATTTATAATTTTGATCTGGTGTAGGAGCAACACTTATAGCACCTGATGTAGCTGTACTAGCCCCTGTTGTAGCGCCACCATACATAGAATAATACTTAGGTAAACCCTTAACATTTTGTCCTGTAGCACCACCTGAAGGACCTGTGGCTTCTCCTACATATTCACTAATAAAAGTTCGGTCCCTTCTTTCTAACCAAAACCCTTGATCTGTAACAGCGGTTGTAGAATTAAAAACTTCAATTCCTCTTACAAATAAAGTTTTTGTAGGAACTGTAATACTATTAAAGTTTTGTGCAAACTGAGATTCATCTTCAACTCTGTCTGAATCCATAGGAATATCTAAATTAATTCTATGTTCTGCATTTTCTAAAAATCTATTTATAACTGCAGCAGTAAATACATTAGAATCTACTTCTGTATAGTTTCTAATATCTGTTGTTAATTCTGAGTATGTATATCCAGCCATAGTTAAGCTCTATCATTTAACGGTCCAATTGTACACTGAAAACC
>Ga0209337_1001660_pt1 | contig 16762 bp, 30 predicted proteins | sample LinPmetageLP53_FD_184044 | JGI IMG/M metagenome (GOLD analysis project Ga0209337, IMG submission 184044) | Marine viral communities from the Pacific Ocean - LP-53 (SPAdes) (version 2) | ecosystem: Environmental > Aquatic > Marine > Oceanic | place: Pacific Ocean | collected 2010-02-08
AATTTTGATTTACCTTCTGATTTTGCTTTTGAAAACTGTTCACCAAAAGTAGGTGCAATTTTTTTTCTTACTTTTCCAAAAAATGATCTTACTTTACCTGGTTTTTTATCAGCCATAATTAACCTCTTCTTCTAAGTTCTCTGACGATTCTTCTTTTTTCATCGCCTAGATTTGCTTTTCCTCTTTTTGTAGATCCTTTTTCAGCATCTACACGACCTAATTCTTCAAGTCTGTTCATTCTAGGTGTATTAACATGTCCACCTGTTTTGTATCCTTTAGGTGATACTTGTTTGTTGTATAATCTGTTTACCATAATGTTCCTTTTATATAAGTTTTGTTAAATTAACGCAATCTATTTCTTAGGTCCACCATTTCGGAATATCTGCGTCCCTTTTATTCCAAAAACACTCGCTACGACCAAAATCCATAAATTTGTAAACCATTTTGGCAGATTTGAGAAATACTCAAAAAAGACATTTATTTTCGCCATAGCCTGCGGATCGTCTGTCCAGACCGACCAGGCGAGCACCACGATGGGGAGTGTAAGTATCGCAAGTACGATTTCGTCCTTGTAGTCGTTTTGCCGAGCTTCTAAAAGCTTGCCCTGGTAAGTTTCCTCACCGGAAGCCATACGCTGTGCATGCATAAGCTGTGCATCCGACATAGCCATCTTTGTCTTTTGTCGATTAGAGTATATCTTACTCCCAGCTTGTAAAGCAATTTTTGCTAAACCAAACCAAGCCATACTAGTACCAAGTAGCTGTTTTCTTTTTTGTCGACAGCATACGTCTTGTACCTCTTACTTTATTCGTATCGCCTGTTGGAATATAGTTTTTAGCATTGACATCAACTTCAGTAGCGGCTCTTGAGTCAAGTTTTACATTTTGACTTGCAACTTTTATAGTTACGCCACCTTTTTGATATCCGTCTTTTCCTACTCCTAACTCTTTTGACATAGTTTCTCCTTATATAAACCTAACTAGTCCACCACTTGCGTGTTTAGCTCTAGCCATTTTTTTGAAAGTTTTAGCTAGGTTATATCTTTTAGACCCTGGCTTGCACGATGCACTTCCAAATTTCTTGCCGGTACAAACTCCTTTTGTACCTCTTGCTTTAATTGATTTGTTAACTCCTTGAATCCAATTCTTTTTTACTTTACCACCTTCTTTATACCCTAACCAATCTTTTACTTTTCCAAGTGTTGGGTTTTTTGGTAAAGTGTCTACTTTGGTTTTAAATTTTCCTTGTGCTCCTTGCGAATATGCAACTTTTATTTTATCGCCTTTACGACTAACTTTTGCTTTGTGTCCGTGATCTTTTAATATAGCTATAGTTCTTTTACTTGAAATTTTATCCCTGTCTTCGACTGGTCGTTTTGTTTTTTTTAAAGCTTTTTGCATAGCTTGTGATTCTTTAAATCCTTCTTTTCCACGAAAGGATTTTGCAGCACCTTTAGATCCACTAGCCCCTCTTAATGGGAGATAAGGTCCACCTTGTTTTAAACCTATTCTTCCACCATCAGCTTTTCCAGTTCTCTCTTTAGCTTTTTGAGCACCTGGCCAATCTTTTGCTTTACCTTTCCACAAAATAATTCTTTTAGGTTTAATCGGTTTTTTATCTACCTTTCCGCCTTTAGCGAATGGTACTCTAGCTGTTGAATCGTAACTTATCATAATTAACTTTTTTTATGTTTACCGACTTTATGTTTTTTATCAAAGTCATCTTTTCTTTTAGCTTCTTTTTTGTTCTTTGCAATTTCCTTCTTACGTTCTTTATAAGACATATCATTACTTTTTGGTCGTGAAGGTATTCTTGCAAACTTAGCCGGACCTGTTGCTTTTAAAGCAGCGGTATACCTACGTCCACGTGATGTGTCCATTCTATCTTTAGGGGCGTTATGGGTATAAGCTCCTGTTTTCTTATCTTGTTCTAAACCTTTATGTTCAGTTTTTTCTTTTCCTCTTAATTTCATCGAAATTTTATCTTTAATTTTTCGAGTAAAACTTTTTCCTCCATCGTAATATCCGGCTCTTCCGCCTTTAGCGAATGGTCGTCTTGCTGTTGAGTTATAATTTGGCATAATGCTCCTTTTATATATTATCTACGAGGACCTTTCAAGATCCTTACATCTCTTTGTTTGAATCTATCAGATTGTTGCTTGGCGTCAATAGTCATCTGTGTTTTCTCTAAAGAGGTATCTGCTCTTAAATGAGCTAAGTCTTCATTTTGATCAAGTTTTTGATGTTGAGTATGTTGATTCATCATTGTTTTCATACGATCAAGATCAATTTTCTCTTGTCCTTCTTGAACTTTTCTTGCATCATCCATTGCTTTAAGATCAAGTTCTCTTGCTCTTAACTTCGCAATAGGATCATTACCAAATTCACCCATAATTTTTCTCTCCTCTTTTAAGAACTCATTCATCATCTCAGCTTCGAGCTTAGCTTTTCTTGCTTCGACCTTAATACTAAACTGTTGTAAAACTTGTTGTAGTTGTGGGTTCTGTTGAACGGCTGCAGGATTCTTTTGAATTTCTTGGAATCTTACAAACTCATCTCTAAATTCTAGTTCTACCTGTTCTTGAGCCATTAAACTAATATGTTCAAAAATATTCTTTTCTAAAGAACCAAGGATCATGGGATTGTTTCTTGCCATATTCGTTCCCATAAAGGCTAAGTGAGTATCAATGTGTGCTCGATGATCTTGCTTAGGAAAAGCTTGAAAAGGTTTTCCTGCTAAAGCCATCATATTTTCTGTTACAGGATCAGTGGGTGTTGGTGGCTGAGGGGGAGGCAAAATAAGATTAACATCTTTAACTCCAATCGCATGATACATATGTTTATACGCTTCATACATATTGTGCATTCCAGGGTTAGATTGTGCAAGTTGTAATTCAGTTTGAGCTACGCTAATTCTTTGTGTTTGAGAAAAGATGTTAGGATCTGCTACAGGAACAATATCAATCTTGTCATCAAAGTCTTGAACTTTAATATTTCTTTGTGCACCTACAATATCGTAAGGATATTCATCAGGTAAATACGTTTTAAAGATATGGGCTAATAATTTAAATTCATTTTTAAGACCTACATAGAGTCTTTTGTGAATAGCAGACATCACACGAGAACCTCTTTCTAAGAGCGCAACAGTTGTACCGACGGCTGCTTGTTGGTTACCGTCACCAACATTCATATCTGCAATCGATGCAAATCGTTGTCCTGCTTGAACCACAACCCCCATTAATTGTAATAACGTTGCTGATGGTTCTTTAAAAGGTAGAGGCATAAAAGCATCTCTAATATTTCCTCCAGGTGCGTCTACATCTCTAAACTCTCCTGGTTGTATAGATTGTGCTTGATCTTGAACTCTTATTCCTCTTTGTTTAAACCCGGCGGGTAGATTGGATAATGTACCCGCATCAAGTAATTGGCGTAGCGCTGTTGTCGCTGTTCTGGAGAGACCACCAATCATATGGATCAGACCAAAACCATAAAACCCAAGTCCTGGTAGAAATTTAAAGTGGACAAAATATTGGATTTTTTGTTTTAGTGGATCGTCTGCTTTGAAGTTTCTTTTAATCGATAAAACTTTTCTTGAACCCTCATCAATGGTTACAATGTAAGGAAGTTTAATTCCTGTAGTATCGCCTGTTTCATCTTTATCTTCAAACCCATCAAGATCAAGATTAACATGACATTCAATTAATTTAAAGACATCATCATTTCGACCTGATCTACGAATCCCTTCAAGTTCTCTTTCTTTTTTCTCAACGGGTGTTTCTGAGTCATAGCCTGGTTTAACATCGATATCTAAATAGAATCCAGAGAGCTGTTGTTTTCTTAAATCATTTTCCGACATCTTAACCGTATGCATCACGGCAACGGCATCTTCTAAACTTGTTGCTGTGTAAGGAACAATCAAATCATCCGCAGGAACAAATTTGGAAACGGCTCTACTTAAAAGTTCATCATAATAAACTTTTTTAAAAGCAGAGCCTGCGAGAGGGAGGTAGAATAACATTTGGTCAAAGTCAGGTTCGTACTCTTTCATTTGATCCATAATTTGATAATTCATAAAATCTCTAACCCGAGTCGCTTGCTCTTGTTTCTGTTGATTAATCGCTCCAAGAATTTGTGTTCTTACAGGACCATCTGCGGGTAATAATTCTTTGTACGCACCTGCTTGAAACTGAGTTACAGCTTCAGCGAGGACAGGATGCGTAGCGCCCGAAGCCCCTTCAAAAGGCTGCGACGGGTTAGTGTATTTGAAACCTAAAAGATCTAGACCTTTAGTGTAGGTTTGTTCCCACTCGGATCTAGAATTTTTATATTCAGTATAATCTCCAAAAAGTTCTCCACCGATTTTGTCTAAAACATCATCGGGTAATAATTCTGCTAAGTTTGTGTAATGATCTTCAGTGCCTGCCTGGTTCACGGCCCCTGGTTCAAAATTAATATCAACCGAACCATCTTCTTGTTCGATAACTTCAGGTTCACCGGGTGCTGATTCTTCAATCGTTTCTTGTGCTTCTACGATTTCTTCTTCAGGTGGTAACGATACGGTTTGTTCGACATTAGGCAACGCCTTGTCGATGTTATCTTGCTCTGCCATTTAATTTCTCCAGTTTGATAGTTGTAACCTGTTTTAAAGGAACATTCAACCCCTGAGGATCGGGTCCTCTTTTAGGGGGAACCGTTCTCGTTAATCGCCTAACCGTAGTAGACTCTTGATCCTTTAACTGTAACTTCTTTTGCATCTTCGGGGTGTCTTAAAAATCCTCCTTGTCTTAATCTCATTACGGCTTGAGTCATCGAATCCACATAGTCATCGTGATCGCCATTAGGGAATGCTGCACATTCCTCAATTACTTCCTGTGCATATTGTTTATGCATCGGAGCCCATATTCTACCACTTTCAAATAAAGGTGCAACTGAATTTACTCGAACGTGCTTATCGTTTCCTCGAGAAGGAGTGAAGTTCACAACTGGAATATCCATAGCTCTTAGTTCATGGGTCAAAGGTATCCCTGATGCCTTGGCCTCGATTAAGACCATATCAGGACGCCAGAACAGAAAGGATTCATGAGCCACACGCCGAAGCTCAGGGAACTCGTACCGGTCTTTCTCAGCATCTAACAAGATTAAATGAAGCCCGTTATCATCATCGCGGAACACGCCCCAGGTTGTAATAGCAGAAAAGTCAGCAGATTCTTTTTTCAAAAAGGCTGTATCATAAGATTGAATAATATAATCAACTTTAGGAGGATTATCTTGTTCCCAATCTCTCCACCATTCTCTTTTGATAATAGCACCTTCGTCCGCAGTCGGTTGTTGCATAAACTGCGCATTCCATTTCTTAACAGGTAAAGATGCTTTTTGAGTTTCTAATTCATCAATGTTCCAATACTCTGGCCATACAGGTTTATTGTTAGGAAGAATTGCTGGAAATTCAACAACCTCCCATTGATCTCCTTTAACTTCTTTTTGTGCTTGGATTAATCGACCTGTTAAATCTTTAGTCGACCAACGAGTCATTACAACCACAATAGAACCACCTGGTTGTAAACGTTGTCGTGGTCCTGATGTATACCAATCATAAGCTTTATCAAAACCATCTTGGCTTAAAGCATCTTGTTCTTTATGAGGATCATCAATAATTAATAAGTCAGCACCTCTTCCTGTAATAGCTCCACCTGTACCAGCCGCAAAGTATTCACCGCCTTGGGCAGTTTCCCACCTTCCTGCTGCTTTTGAATCTTCTTGTAGTCTGGTTTTAAATACTTCCTGGTAATCTTGAGTATCAATTACATTCTTAGCTTTACGACCAAATCTTACAGCTAGTTCTGCTGTGTGAGTCGTTTGAATTATTTTTAATTTTGGATTCTTCCCAATCATCCAAGCAGGTAAAAAGTTAGAAGCAAATTCAGATTTAGTATGCCTAGGGGGCATATTAACAATGAGTCTTTTGATTTCGCCTTTGGCTAATTTATTAAATTTTTCTGCAATTACTTTATGATGGTACCCTTCTATAAACTCAGGCCACATATGTTTTATAAAAGCTAGGAAGTCATTTTGAACTAGAGACTCCTTTTCTTTTTGCTTAATCTTTAATGCAGCTAATAAATATTCTCTTTCGTTGTCTGGACTCTCAAAATTTTTTATAATATTTTTTGGGGTTTTCTTTGAATTTTTTATAATATTTTTTTTCATAAATGAAACAGGATTTTAAGCTGTCTGACTGTATTGATCCTTGACTTTAGTAAAGATTTAGGATCCCTTACTACATTTAAAGTATTCGTTATTAAATATCAATAGTAATTCAGTACCTACATTGGTACCTCTATCAATCATAACATTAACAAGGGACTACGTACTCTAATATATTATATAAAGGTATACCTATCGGTATACTCTAAGGTAAGAAAAAAAAATTGAGGCGCAAGAACAAGCGCCCCACAATGGGGGCGCTTGCTTAATTGTTAATCTAGTAGGACCATATATTGTTTAGGAAAGTTTTTAATAAAAAAGTCTAAACCTTTCCTCATTGTTTCATCATCATTGAATTGCTCACTACCCATTATGGTATCATAAATCGCAACAGCGAAATTAGGTAGCATAGTTTTTTCCCCACTAAATCTATTAGCAATCTCAATTTCTTCTAATGGGTTTTTACCAAAGTCACACTCGTTAAATGGCTTTGGAATTTTAATTGTTTTATTTTCGTATTTGATCTCGTTCATAGTTTTTTCCTTTCTCAAATGATTTACTTAATTGATCGCTTAACCATTGTTCACGATCTTTTTTTCGGTCGTTCATTTGATACAACACGAAAGCAATTATGATCGCAACATAAACAAACAACATTACATACAGTACAACATTATAATTAATCATTTGTTTTTTCCTTTCTCATTTTTTTCTTCCCATTTTTTCAAAGCCTCATTAAATTCTTCAGCATTTGAAAAACCATAAATTGTAACACCATCAGATGTTACAAAAGATTTTCTAACTTTTTTTATTTTCATTTGTTTTTTACCTTTCATTTCAAAATAATAGTTCAGCTGCGCAGGGATATCAAGGGTAAAATTAAGTTTGATTTTGGACAAATTTAAGGGGTAGTCTAGTATTAAGAAAGTTTAAGATCTTAATGTGTGTTGATCTATGGAAGAAAAAATTTAAAGCTTTCCTTAATATTTTTAGAATTCAAGCACAAGCAAGCAAAATTATATTTTCACAGTTCAAGCACAAGCAAAAAAAAACGAGGGCGATTTTATTCGCCCTCGTTTCAAAGTCCAATTAACTTATGATCTAATTTGTTTATCTAATATTTTTTCTACTGTTCCTCTATGGTCAATGATACTTTCAATATTATCATCAAGCCAATTATTCGCACAACCCGTTGTGCAAAAATAAATTAAGATTTTGCATAAATAACGATAATTCCCTCTTGATTTATCTGTATTAAAATATGCCTTTCTTGATTGATACCTTTCAAGCTTTTTATTCCAACGATCTTTAGTATCATTGTTGCAACATTTAGGGTTTTGACAAATGTTTTTATTCGTCATTTTTTTCCCTTTCTTTTTTTCTTTTATAATCGTCTATGTGCATTATTACACCCATAACAATGCACCCTAAAATTATGATGATGAGTTCTTTTGGTATCATTAACACCCCCCACAATAATTGTCGTTATGGGGGTTTCGGTAGTCAACAGTTAAAGGCGATTTACAAGATAAGCAAAAAACACCTTTAAGTCGTTCTCGTTCTTTTTTTTCTGCATCTACTTTATTAACCTCTAATGGTGTACGAGAAATATTAGTAATACTCACAACATCAGACAAATTAAATCTTCTAAAATTGTCTGCTTGTTTATCCCAATAAGTAATAATATTTTTACTTACAAGAAATTTACTGCCCTTTCTCATATCCCCATAACGAGTAAAATAATCTTTTGAATTTATTTCGCCATTATGGGTTTTAGGTTTAACTACTATCGCAACTTTGTCATTATTTTTAAACAACATTAAACGACCTCGCTTTCTCTATTTTTTCTAATCTTGCTTTTAATGTAATTAATTCTTTTAACAAGATTAAATTGTTATCGGAATTTGATTTAACTAATTTAATCAATTCCATTATTTGTTCTTTGTTCATTGTTCCCTTTCTGCGAGGTAAGATAAAATCTTACCTCGCTTGTTAATCTAATTAATATTAGATTGTTGTTGTTCTCTATACAAGGCGATTTTTTCCTCTCTTGTTAGTTTCGCCTCGTTTCGTTGAGCAATACGATCAGCAACATTTTGGGGGTTATACATAACTAACCCTGTTGAGTTTGTTCTAATAATCTGACTTTCTTCAATCAAACTATTATTTAAACTCAAAGCTTTAAATGTACTGTTTGCTAATTCAATACCCTCGTCAAGATAACGATAAGATTTCAAGGCACTCTTTATATCTTTAGTGTCCTCAAAAATTCCTCTTATCCACTCTTGATGAGTTTGTACTAATTTAGATTTCATAATCAAAAATGTTTCCATTTGTGAAAACTCGTCTTTAGTACAAGGTATCGCCCTTGATCTGCAATATGATGTACCGATTACATCACAAGTAAATTGATCGTTAAAATCACGAGCAAGATTTGTATTATCCTCGCTACGATTTCCTAACCCCAAGAACTTTGTATTTGCGTCGGTATGTTTTTGCAAATGTGGGTTTTGTTGATTGTTCTCTTGCTCAATGTTTATATCAGCATTTAAGTCATTATCTTTTAACTCTTGCCGATAGTACGCATAAGCAAAATCATTGTCGTGATTATACTCACTACCATTTAACGAACCATTAAGTTTAAAATCAAAATGTTTTTGATTAACTTTCGGTTTGCCATTTTCATCTACTGCATCTTCATCAGTATATGCAAAATAATAGCAACTATCTTTTGCGACAACATCACAAGGCGAACCATAAAGAGTTTTGAAATACTGTAAAGTATCGCAATGCTCTTTTGGATATGCCCTTTGAACAATCGTCTTTGCTAGGTCAAAGTGTTTTGGATATTCACTTTTGACTTTTTCCAACTGTTGAAAGTAATTTTCTCTCTTACTGTTGAAAGTATTATTTTCAAATGAATTCCGAGCAATATTACAAATTTTTGTTCTATACTCGTTATTCATTTTTATTCTAGCCATTTTTACCTTTCTACAAATCATTGATTTGATTTGCTCTTTATTAGTATCACACCTTGATATTTTTTAAAATGATATTATATGGGATATTGTGAATAGGTCGGTAGATGATATTTTCGTCAATTTTCAGAAATGAATAAAGTTTTAACGAAAGTATTTAATCCTTTGAAAGTCTATTTACACCCTTTCAAATCCCTACAACTTATGGTTGTAGGGGTTTTTATTTTTTATTTTATGGTTAGGTCACAGGCACAAGCAGAACTACTCAGTCAACCAGGGCAAGCTCCACGCAACTCACGTCAATAAACTATGAAAAAATCCAATGTACAAGCAGAACTACTCAGCAGACCAGGTCAAGCTCCACGCCACTCACCTGCTCACGCACATTTTTTTGAGCAGAACTACTCAGCAGACCAGAGCAAGCTCCACGCAACTCACCTGCTCACATCAATTTTTTTTTCTTTTTTTGTTAGACTACAAGCACAAGCACACAGCAGACCAGGAGGACCACCACGCAACTCACCTGCTCACTTCGATTTTTTTTTCTTTTTTTCTTAGACTACAAGCACAAGCACGCCCCCGTTAAGGGTTCAAGCACCAGGCAGCGAAGCCACGCGCCACTGCATTTTTTTATTGACATATGGGAATATATGGGATATTTAAAAACATGCTTAAAAAAGACGCGAAAAAAATAGTTCACGGTTTAACACGCACGAGCAAAATGCCCGGTTACAGTTACAGCTTACCCGCATGGGAATGCCAAACAGGCAGCAAGCTGGCCCTGGTTGAAGGGACCCCCTGCCATGGTTGTTATGCTATGAAGGGCAACTATACCCGATATCCTGCCATCAAGGCAGCACAATACAAAAGATTAAAATCAATTACAAGCGAGCTATGGATCCAGGCCATGACGGTTTTAGTTAAAGGTCACAAAGTTTTTAGATGGCACGACGCAGGAGACCTGCAGAGCAGCGACCACCTGAAAAAAATTTTTCAAGTTTGTGAAAATACACCTGAAACTAAGCATTGGCTGCCCACTCAAGAGCGCAAGTATTTGCCCCTTCCAGGGTCTTCAGTTCCAAAAAATTTAGTTATAAGATTATCAGGCAGCAAGGTCGATGGACCAGCGCCAAAGGCCTGGACTCACACGTCAACCGTGGTGACTGACGGCAGCGCAACTTGCCCCGCACCCAAACAGGGCGGAAAGTGTCTTAGTTGTAGAGCTTGCTGGAATCCAGATATCAAAAACATTTCATATGGCAAACACTAAAAAAAAAGTTTTTTTTTCTTTTTTCTTTAGACTACAGGCACAGGCGCAGGCTCGTACTTTTCTAGATAACAAGCACAGGCGTCAAGCGAACCCCGGACCAACGGTTCATGGTTCAGGCCCAGGCGAACCAGGTTCAGGATCTCAGAACCAGGGTACAAGCTAATAATTTTTTTTTCTTTTTTTTTATTTATACAGGCAACAAGCACAAAGGACCCGGAAGGGTGCCTCACGTGCCAGGAAACCTGGTGGGGGGAGAGCGCCACTTTGTTACTTAATGTTACTTTTAATTCAACAGTAAAAAAGTGCCTGTTAGGAGTATACCCCAATAGATCAGGAGTACCAAATTCAGCCCAATTTTCAAGCCTTGTCCAGCAAATTGATGGAGTAATTTTTTTAAGATCTTTATAGAATTTTGACTCTGGTCGTGCCACATTTTTCTCAGTAACACAACCAGGCGTTCTTGGCTAGAACTATTTTACAAATTGATAACTTTTTTTTCTTCTGAGTTGTTTTCGCACGATTTCATATACTCAAATGTATCGCTGATACTTATATGTATATCAAATTTTACATTTTTATTATGGGGTAGCATTTGCAAAGCTGTTTGGTATTTAATAGCATCTTGCAAGTTATCGGCCGAATGTCTAACTGACACATTATCGTCATATTTATCCCAACTTGTTACTTCAACTATTCTGTATTTCACTTTTTACCTCCTTTCTTAACTTTTCTACTATTTTTTTAAGTAAATTCTCATATGATTTAGCCATCGTTTTATTCTCAATCTGAAGATCAAGATCGTCTGCTAACCAATCATATAGAAAATTTGTTTCTTTTTTATCTAATTTCAGGGTCATCACTGATTCTGTCCTCCTGTCTGTTGTAATCTGCCTCCTCCTGGCGTCTTACTGTCATTGCATACTCCAATGAATCTCTAAGCTCGTTGACTTCATCAACAAACTCATCACTAAAACCTTGAGCATCATTATCTGATTGCCAGGCCTGTAACTCCCAAACGTCTCTTAATTGGTAGAGTTCTTTAAGTAGCTTTTGTTCTTTCTTATCCATATTTTTTTCCTTTCTAAGTCAATATGGGATAAAATGAGAACAATGTCAACTATAATTTACCGATTATTTTACCCATTTTCCAGGTACCTGCCAGGGCATTTCCCTTGATATTAATTCTATGGGTGTCCCTATCTCCTATTACTCTATTCTCTAAAAGCTGTATTTCAGAAACATCTAGCTTGCTGCCATTAGGCATTTCGATTTGGACCCGGGCGTTTTGAGCGTTTGGTGATTTTAAAAAATGATTTAAAACCTGGGCTAATTCCTTTCCTGTCATATCTTGATTTATATACTATATAAGGTATATTGCAAGTTATGGGAGTACCAAGTAAATTAACAGAAATGCAGATGAAGTTCTGCGAGATTCTAATATTCGGGGATATCAACGGACCTGTGTCTGGAACAGAGGCAGCAACCCAAGCAGGATACAGTAAAGACCGAGCAAGAATATCAGCTTCGGAATTACAAAATATTCATATGTACCCCAAAGTTGTATCTTACCTAACAGAACTCAGAAAAGAAAAACTTAAAAAGTATTCTGTTAATTATGAAAACCACGTAGCTAGACTCGGTAAATTAGGATCTAAATCTGAAAAGAAAGGCAATATGATGTCGGCCATTAGAGCTGAAGAGCTTAGGGGAAAAGCATCGGGTTTGTATGTTAATCAATCAGAAATAAGAACAGGAAGATTAGATGATCAACCGATAGAAGAACTAAGAAAACGAATGAAAATTATTGAGGGGGAAGAAGTAAAACTAAAGGCAGCAAGAAAAGAAATAGAAGCGCCTACTAAATCTTTACCATCTTCTTCACACAAGAAAGAGGAATCATCGTCCGATCCCCAAAAGTCAGAGTCCCATCATCCTCTTGATCATAAGAAGCAAACAACTTAATTGAGTATCTATCTTTAGAGTATAACCATCCTTCGTTAACAGGATGTGATAGAGCCATCTTGTTAAATTCTTTTTCTTCAGCCCAACCCGAATCAGAAACAATATCAATCCAGTTCACTCGATACTTAGTAAAGGGAATTGGTGATGACTCTTTAGCTGCTCTGTTTAACTTACGTCTTTTTCGGGGCATGCTTATGTATACTCTAAAAATTATAAAATGAATATTATTTAAAAACATTTCCGTGCGCGCGCCCCCTAGACACTACACTGAAAACCCTCCAGGATACAATTTTGCTTAAATAAGCCTTGGTATATAACACTTCTAACAATTGTATATTTTTGTATCTTTGAGAAAGATACAATTTTGAGCGAATAAGTGTTGGTACACAACAATTCTAACATTTGTATACCGAAAACACTCTTTTTAAAAAAAATAAAAAAAAAAAAATTATTTTATAATTCTGAGAGTATACAAACTATTTTTGGGCGTTTTTGTAATATAAATCAACCCTTTTTAACCATTTATGCTGACATTTTTGGAAGTCTTGGTCGGATACAATAAATTCCTGGAAGTAACCATCTTTGGTACACATCAGCACAACCCCTTGTTGTATCTTGGTTTGATAGACATAATTGTGCGCCATTGCGTAAGCTGCTAGCTGAATCAAGTAGTCCTCAATCCATTCTCTACGTTTCGGCTTGTTTGATTGCTTAAAATCAATTATACTTTCACGTCCATTATAAATTCCAACTAAATCAGTGGCTCCTGCATACAATTCCGGGTAATATAGGGCAACTTCACTTCCCCATATTTCATCTAAGTGGCTTAAACCCTTGTCAATAACCACATCAGCCATCTTGTGTGCTTCCTGGCCTATGTTTGTGAGGTCTAATCGGTTCTTGCCTAATACATAATGTTCTAAGATAGCGTGCATTGCTGTTCCCCTGCTTGCTGCCTGGTCCGTGATCCTTTGTGCTTCATCTATGCCTACTCTAGCTCGCCATCTAGCCAACCCTTCAGCTTTCTCAGCACTCTGAGTCTTGCCCAGGATCGTTGTAACACTTGGTAACTTTTCGTTATTAATATTATAGTGTCGCAATCCTTCAACCATACCTCTCACAGTTGCGGGGTATTCAAATTTTTTATTCCACTTCATCGATATCCTTTCTCCATTTACCAAAGATCTTATCATACAACATAATAAAAGGAAAAGCTAAAAACCATCCTAAAATCAATAACATAAGCCCTACAAACATAAACAACTTTAGAATTATTCTAAATAAAATCATACTTTTTTCTTATAATAATCAGGATGATTATAAGCCTTGTTTAATTTTTCTTTTATTTCATAACTACTTATGATCTTGTCATAATTTACAAATCGGTCTGAGTTTGCGCTGTGAAGATTATCATTGCGATAGCCATTGTCCCTGGCCCATTGTTCGTGAAGTCTTTTTATATCTTTATTTTCCTGGCGCATGCCTCCCCATTTTTTTTTTATCATTTTTTACTCCTCGTTAAAGAATCAATTTCTTTCTGATGAACAATATTATCAAACTGATGATCTTCCTTAGCTCGGGCAAGATCTGCTTTTAGTTCTTCAATTTCTTTTTGTGCTGCTTTCATTTCGGGAGAGTTAATACCAATAGCTTTAACCAATGAAGTCTCTAGCTCTGCATCGTGTACTTTTTGACGCAAAACATCTATCTGTTTAGTTAAATCTAAATCGCCTCGGTCATCTTTATAATTCATTTAACTTCCTTGTGTCTTCGTCTAACCATTTCTTTTACGTGTGCCCATGTTTTATGTTGTCTACGTAATAAAAGATTATGATTTTTCCATTCCTGGTATCCTTTGACCCATTCTTCCTGCGTTGTGTCCTTTGGTTTTTTTATAGGCTTATCCCTAAAGAAAAGTCTCCACAACCAAGATCTAAATATAGATACACACATAAAGATAAGTGCAATGTTAAAGCTTTCCCAAACAGTAGGATACATTCCAAAGAAGGGAAAGATATAGAGCTGTAATAGGGTAGCAATAATTAAACCCGAACCTACATCAATGATACTTTCGATTAATTGCCGCACATTCCCTCGCATTCTGAATTAAATAAATCTAATTGTGGATCTTCTTTTTTAAAGTTAACTTCATCAAGAGGGACACAGCTTCGATGTAAAAACATTTGATCTTTGTTATCCCCTTTTTTAAATTTTTCGGTGTCTCTAATTGTTTTATCCATGGCTACAACATCAGCCCATTCTTTAGGGTTTTTCTTTATCTCTAGCCATTCTTCAGTGGAATGATAAGGACAAAAAGTGCATGCCGATCTTGGTGGAGTGGGATATCCCTGGTCCTTCATCCATTGTTTGCAGTCCTGTCTGCTTAGTTTTGAATCCACTAAAGGATAAACATTTGTAATGTATTTAATTCGATTGGTCTTCATTCTAAAAATTTCATCTATCGATATACCCATAATCATTTCAACGGATGTACCTTTCTTTCTTTTCTCTCCCCATTCCAAGCCGAGCATCTCTCGAACCTTTTTAACGACGGGTTTAATTTTATAATCTGCGGTGCACTGGCGACGAAGTAATCCCTTTTTCCCTGTCTCTAAATTCTTGGTATAGAAGGGTGCAGTAAAAGCTTTAAATTTTCCAACTGAAGCATCAAGAATATCTTGCTTTAAATCTCTGTAAAACACTTTATATACAGGATAATTTAACTGTTTCTCCAACCAATTTAACCAGGTATAAACGGCTTGAGGTTCTCCCTTAGTATCAGCAAAGATTGCTGCATCCACCATAGGAATCTCTCCCTGTTTTATTTTAAGTGCAAGAGTAGAACTTTGTACTCCTGCGCCAAGTGATAATATTCTAAGATTAGGTTTCATTAGTTATGGGGACATCCTTTCTTTTTTTCTTCTCCTTCGGCTGCGATGATGGCGTTGCCGATTTCTTGCGCGATTTGCGGGATGATAGAATTTCCCAATCCTTTAAGTCGGTATACTCTGCCGGGTAACCCATGAGCCACTCGACCCACGTCGGGTTCAAAGTCCCACCAGGCGCTTTCTCCACGTACGCTACTTCCGTCTCCAAATACTTCTTGTGTTGTAAATCCGCCAATCCCTGCGACAGCTTGAATGTCATTCCCAAAGCTGCTCTCGGTGTCGGCCACATCTTGACTGTTTTGCTGAGTCCTGCTCCCGTTCCTGTCTTTGGGTTGATTCCACTTCTCTCTGTTGAGGTTGGTGTTGGCCACATCTTCTGTCGTTCCTCTGCTACTTTCATTCCTAAACTGTGTCCCCGAGTCTTGCCTACTGATGGAGGAACTTTGTTTACGGAGTCCTTCCAATCCCTGGCGTTCGGTGTTGGCCACATCTGTAGGTGTTCTGCTACGTCGTTCAGACTCGCTCCGTATTTCGTTTTCGTTCCTTTGCGTATTTTGCTCCAACCCGTAGAAGTTTCTACTACTCTCTTGCCCTCTGCTCCTCTGTAATCTCTCGCTTTTGGTGTCGGCCACATCTTCGCTGCTAGTGATAGAGGTGTCCCTCCCTGTTTGTATTTCTTTGATCGATCCGTTGCTGAGTCCTGTGTCGGAGTCGGCCATAACTTCACTGCTGCTGGGAGCATTACTTGATTGCCCCGGTCCTTGATTCGTTTGGCGTATTCCCCGTTGTCGTTCACGTCCTGCTTCCACATTCCTTTCGTTGGAGTTGGCCATAATCTTTTCTCTCTCACTTGATCCTGTAATCGAATCTGAATCGGTTGACCACTCGGTCTGTTCAGATGTCCTTGATCCAATGCTTTCTTGATTCCAGGAAGATTGCTCCCCCCTGATACTGCGTCGGGAGTTCGCCACAATCCAGATTCTTTCTCTTCGGTGCGGGGCACCGACGCCTGCAGCTGGAATATTGAACGCCCTGACTTCGTATCCCTCTCCTTCCAAGTCAGTACACACAGTCTCGAAGACCATGCCGTCTTGGATGTTAGTAATACCTTTGACATTTTCTCCAATAACCCACCTCGGGGTAAACTCTTGGATGATTCGAAACATCTCTGGCCAGAGATGTCTGTCGTCACTTGTTCCTTTTTGTTTTCCTGCGACCGAGAACGGTTGGCAGGGGAATCCTCCTGTGATGATATCTGGAGATTCAACTCCATCTGCTTTGAGTTTTTCTTTTGTGATTTCTTTGACATCGTTATATATTTTAGCTCCTTTCCAATGTTTTTGTAGCACTAAATTTGAAAACTTATCGTTGTCGCAAAAGGCTACGGTTTTAAATTGTCCTGTACGTTCAAGTCCTAGACTAAATCCACCCAGGCCACTAAATAGATCTAGAATCTTTAAT
>Ga0209337_1001661_pt1 | contig 16758 bp, 17 predicted proteins | sample LinPmetageLP53_FD_184044 | JGI IMG/M metagenome (GOLD analysis project Ga0209337, IMG submission 184044) | Marine viral communities from the Pacific Ocean - LP-53 (SPAdes) (version 2) | ecosystem: Environmental > Aquatic > Marine > Oceanic | place: Pacific Ocean | collected 2010-02-08
CTCACAGGTTTAGACATCACTGATGGTAGTTCTGTACGTATGGATTGTCCTGAATGCAAAGGACGTAGGACATTCACTGTGTCCAATCTAAATGGACAGCTACTATGGAACTGCTACAAGGCAGGGTGTAGTATCAGTGGTGCTAACAGAGTGAGCATGTCTGCTACTGCTATACAGGACAAGCTAAACAAAATAGTAAGGGTAAAGGACACCAGCTTTGACATGCCTATGTACGTAGTGCCAGTGCCTGTACCTACTGATGCTCATGTCTATGAGTATGCAAGTGAGTGGGGTCTTGATGTAGCCAAGCATGGTCTGATGTATGATATACGTGAACATCGTGTTGTGTTTCCTGTCATACACAATGATATTACAGTTGACGCTACAGGCAGGGCATTGGGTAAGCGGATACCTAAGTGGAAGCGATATGGAAATAGTGGGTTGCCTTATGTGTATGGTTGTGGTAAGGTAGCTGTAGTTGTAGAGGATTGTGTTAGTGCAGCAGTTGTTGGAGGAGATCGACATACAGGGGTAGCTTTAATGGGAACTTCCATGTCCAACGAACAGAGGCAATACCTAACACAATTCTCTACAGCAATAGTTGCATTAGATCCTGATGCGTCAAAGAAAACAATAGCAATAGCAAAGGAGTTAAGAAGTGTAGTTGATAATGTAAAAGTCCTACGTCTACAGGACGATATAAAGTATAGACAGAAGAAAGATATGGACGCTCTTAATGAACTATGAAAGGATGAGCTATGGAACTTTCACTTATAAGAAGCCTTATGGAGAAACAATTCTACGAGGAGCACAGGGGATCACGTTGCCCTATGAAATTATTCAGCAAGGATATTCAGAAAGTTAAACGTGTAATAGATAAAGCAATGGACGATTACAATCGCAGTGTCTCACCAGATGAAGTTGAGGCACTTTTTTTATCAGACAATCCATCACTGACTACAGCACAGAAGCAACAGTACACTGCTTTGTTTGGTCAGATTAAAACACAACAGCCTATGGGTAAGGACATAGCACAAGAGGTACTGTCTAAGTTATTTCAACAGGTGATTGGTGAAGAGGTTGCCAACTTAGGTTTTGACTTTGTTAATGGGTCACTCAAAAGTCTACAGCCTCTACGTAATCTACTTGAGATACATGGTGATGACTTCATACCTAAGTTACAGGTACAGTGGGAAGACATGAACATGGACAGGATACTTGAAGAAGGTGATCTACAAAGCAAGTGGACATTCAACATACCTAGCCTTGCACGTAAGGTTCCCGGTGTGAATGCAGGTCAGCTTATTGAGATAGGTGCTAGGTCTAACACAGGTAAGACTAGCTTCCATGCCAGTTTGGTTATGGGTCCAAATGGTTTTGCTGATCAGGGTGCTAAAGTTATTGTACTCTGCAATGAGGAAACACCTACTCGTGTAGGTCACAGGTATCTAACATGTGCTGTAGGTACAGATGCTGATGGCATACGTAAGGATAAAGCTACACACCTAGCTAGATACAAGGCTAAGTCTACGCATCTTAAGTTCAAGGACAGTACAGAGAAAGACATGTCATGGGTGGAGTCAGTATGCAAGTACTACAAGCCTGACATTATTATGTTAGATATGGGTGACAAGTTTACATCCACAGCTAATGGTGTCAGTATACATGAGGTACTCAAACAGAATGTCATGTACGCTAGGCAGATAGCAAAGCAACAGGAGTGTGCAGTGTTCTACATGTCACAGTTATCTGCTGAAGCTGAAGGTAGGGTTGTACTCAACCAATCTATGATGGAAGGTTCCAAGACAGGCAAGGCAGCTGAAGCTGATCTCATGCTACTACTAGCAAGGAATCCACCAACAGAGAATCAGACTGAGGAAGATACACAAAGACATATTAACATTGCAAAAAATAAGTTGACAGGCTGGCATGGTATGGTAACTTGCGAGTTCGATTATAAGACTGCATTGTTTTCAGCATAAGGAGAAACACTATGGTAAATTTGTTTACACCACCAAAGGACGCAGAGGATCATGTGTTCTTTCCATTTGGCCCAGTGATGGGGTATAAGAAACTAAGTCCTGAGTTTGTTAAAACTATGAATGGTTTCTATGACACACAAGGAAAGGAATTAAATGATTACTCTGCAAGTTTAGTAGGTAAGGTTAAACAGGAGTTACAATTCAGCGACCCCATGAGAGATTTATTTGTAGATGAAATAAAAGAGTTTATAGGTAAGTATAATCAGATAGCTACAGTACGTAACTCATATGGTAAGAGTAGACTAAATACAGATAGGTTTAATTACAGCGTACAGTTTGTGTCAGGTTGGTTAGTCAGACAGTTTGACACTGAGTACAACCCAATACACCTACACACTAGCTGTCGTATGTCGTGTGTTGGCTATCTTAAATTGCCTGATGGTATAGAGAAAGAATGGGAAGAAGATTATAAAGATCATCATCCTTCTCATGGACATATACAATTTGTGAATGGTAGTGCAGGTAGCTACAGTGCTACAAACTTTATGGTTAAGCCACAGGTAGGAGACTTCTATGTATTTCCTAGTGACTTATTCCATTGTGTATATCCTTTCTATACTAAAGGTGAACGTAGATCTTTCAGTGCAAACTTTAACTTTATAGAGATACCAAAGGAGAAGATGCAAGATGAAACTAACGCTTGATGTAGAGAACACAGTGACCAAACGTGCAGGTAAGCTACAGCTAGATCCTTACGAGTACGAGAATGAGCTTGTGATGGTAGGTATGCTAGATGATCAGGGTAACGAGACAATAGTTACGTTTGAGCATAGTGAGGTAGCTCCTACACATCATGGCTATACGACTGTACAGAATAAGTTGAATGAGGCTACAGTACTCATTGGACATAACATAGGCCATGACTTAGTATGGCTATGGGAGTCAGGCTTTCGCTATGATGGTCCTGTGTTTGACACTATGATGATGGAGTACCTGATACTACGTGGTGTCAAGCAACCTCTATCATTGGAAGCATGTGCACTACGTTATGAGTTGGACACTAAGAAACAGGACACACTCAAGGCTTATCTCAAGCAAGGTGTATCAGTACGTGACATACCACATGCTGAGTTGTCTGAGTATCTAAGTGCTGATCTACATGCGACACAGCAACTGGCACATGAACTACGTGTTAAACTTGTGGGTACTGAGGCTAGTGGTATGCATAACGTAGCACACCTAACTAATCAGATGGTGATTACACTAGCTAAGATATACGACAGAGGTTTTAAAGTAGATATGACTGCACTGGAAGGTGTACGTATTGCATTTGAAGAAGAGAGAAAGGAGGTACTATTATACTTAGAAGGTAAAGTAAGAGAGTTAATGGGTGATGTACCATTAAACTTAAGTAGTCCAGAGCAATTATCAACTCTGATATATAGCCGTAAGCCTATGAATAAATCCACATGGATTAATAAGATAGACCCATACATGGGGCAGACTGCTTTCAAACAACTGATCAGGGAAGAAACTGACGTAGTGTTCAAGTCACATGTCAAGCGGTGTGCTGATTGTTATGGTTCAGGTAAACTAAGAAAGGAGAAAAAGGATGGTACACCATATTCAAAACAATCTAAGTGTAACTCGTGTGGTGGCAATGGCTATCATGTTATTCCTACTAGTACTATTGGTGGTCTGAAGTTCAATGCTCCCAATGCTAAGTGGGCTACAGCTAATGGATTCTCTACTAACAGAAAGAACCTAGAGCTACTGGCAAACTCAGCAAGAAGTAAAGGACTGACTGACTCACTGGAGTTTCTTGAGAAGGTACAAAGACTATCTGCATTGGATACTTATCTGTCCTCATTCGTTGGTGGTATAGCTAACAATGTAAAGTCAGATGGTATGCTACACGTAAGACTTAACCAACACATGACATCTACTGGTAGGCTTAGTGGTAAAGAGCCTAACATGCAGAACATGCCACGTGGAGGTACGTTCCCTGTCAAGCGTGTATTCATATCAAGATTCAATGGAGGTAAGATACTTGAAGCTGACTTTGCACAACTAGAGTTTCGGGTAGCTGCGTATCTATCTCAAGATCCTATTGCTATAAAGGAAGTCACTGAAGGCTTTGATGTACATGCCTACACAGCTAAGATTATTACTGATGCTGGGCAGACTACATCAAGACAAGATGCCAAGGCACATACCTTTGCTCCTCTGTATGGGGCTAGTGGATATGGCAGATCTAAAGCAGAAGCTGCCTACTACACCCACTTCACAGAGAAGTACAAAGGTATTGCTGATTGGCACAACACTCTTGCCAAAGAAGCACTTAACACAGGCAAGATTACAACACCATCAGGTAGGGAGTTTTCTTTCCCTGATGTACAAAGAAATGCACGTGGTAGGATCAGTTACTTTACACAGATCAAGAACTATCCTGTGCAATCATTCGCTACAGCAGACATTGTACCTGTAGCATTACAATGGATAGAGACACTATTGAAAGGTAATAAGTCTTGCGTTGTCAACACAGTACACGATAGTATTGTCATTGATGTACATCCAGAAGAAGAAGATCAAGTCTTAACTGCTATTGATGATTGCAATACTAATTTGTACATGTATATTAAACAAGATCTAGGTGTTGATATTAATGTACCTTTACTATTAGAATCTAAAATAGGTAATAATTGGCTTGACATTAAGGACGTTGCGTAGTATAACTATGCTCTTTTGAAAAACTATGTGAGGAGAACAACACATGTCGATAACAACTGTAGATACAAACAACTATGATGAAATGGCTAAAGCAATGGGCATCACAGCAGATGCTAGTAGTAAGAATAAATCATCTAGTAACTTAGCTAGACTACGCATTGCTCATTCAGCTATCATGGGCGAGACTGAACTGAAGGGTAAGAAAGTAAACATGGAAGTGGTGTCAGGTGGACACTTCAAGTTAGAAGTACCAGACAGTGCCACTGTATATGCACCAAAGATTAAACTACGTACCTTCTTACAACGCTTCATGTACAAGCGTTTCATTAAAGGTTCAGGTAATGTACCTAATCGTTTTGTAAAGACTACTATGGGTGAGTCCTTGTATGTTGATCTTAAGGACAACGATGGTGGGTTCAACTGTGGTAAGCCTAGTGGTTGGATCAAAGACTTCAAGGCACTGCCTACTGCACAGCAAGATCTGATCAGACAGATTAAACGTACTCGTGTTGTGTTTGGTTTAGCTGATCTAGTAGATCCTGTGGATGAGTCAGGTGCAGAAACTAAGCTAGGTACTACACCTTTCATATGGGAGATAGATAATCGTGATGCCTTTAAGATACTAGGTGACACGTACAATGCTTTTAATAAGCAGAGGCTACTCCCTATCTCTCACGAGATCACTGTAGGTACAGAAGAAAAGCCATTACCAAATGGTAGTAGCTTCTACATACCTGAAGTATCTGTTGACATGGACAACTCTATAGCCTTGACATCAGGTGATCAGTCTACCTTTGCTGACTTCATGGAGTGGGTAGATAGTTACAATGAGTACATCTCTAGTGCATGGACTGACAAGTCTAAACGTAAGATGTCAGGAGATGATCTAGATTTAGTGAATGAGTTTGTTGACATTGACGATTCGGCAGTAGCGTAATGAATCATCCTGCTGAACTGGCACTAGCGCAGTACATGACAGATGCAGCCAATGGTAAGGCTGTGTTATCTAAAGATACAATAGAACGTATTGGTAAGGATGTCATGGACGCACTATCTCGCCAGTTTGGTGGGGGAAACAAACGTGGGAAGTTTGGCTTGAGGATGTCTAATATAGGCAGACCCTCTTGCCAACTCTGGTTTCAAAAGAACCAGCCCGATAAAGCGTTGCCCCTACCCAGTAACTTTGTAATGAACATGATGCTAGGAGATATAGTAGAAGCAATATTTAAAGGGCTACTAACAGAAGCGAAGGTAGAGTATGGTGATGCAGACACAGTAGAACTAGACCTACCTGATCAAGACACTAAGATTAAAGGTACTTATGATATAGAGATTGATGGTGCTGTAGATGATATAAAGTCTGCATCCGATTGGTCATATAGAAATAAGTTTAAAGACTATGCTACATTAAAAGCACATGACTCGTTTGGTTATGTGGGACAACTTGCAGGATATGCCAAGGCATCAGGTCTTAAAGCTGGTGGTTGGTGGGTAGTTAATAAAGCAAATGGTAGCTTTAAATATGTACCTGCTAATGGACTTGACATGATGGAAGAAATGTATCATATTAACAAGACAGTGAAGACTGTTAATAAGAATGAGTTCAAGCGTTGTTTTGATGCAGTAGATGAAACCTTTAATGGTAAGCTGACAGGAAATAAAATACTAGGTAGTGAGTGTGGCTGGTGTTCTTTCCGCAAGACCTGTTGGCCTGAGATGAAAGAACTGCCAGCATTAAAGTCACGGGCAAAGGAACCTAAGATAGTTTCTTACGTGCACATAGAGAAGGAGAGTAGAGTATGAAAGATTTTCCTGAAGTGGACTATCTTAATGCTAACCCAGATGTTAAAGAGGCTGTAGACAATGGACAGTTTCGGGATGGGAAGCATCACTACGAGGCATATGGTAAAAACGAAAATAGAAAGGGGCTAGAAGAATGGACACAGACGTAACAGAATTAGAGAATGCAATTAGAGAAGCTGAAGCACAGCTATCTGAAATGAAACGCGAGTACAAAGAGAAGCGTACTGCTTCTTTACGTGTGGCATTAGAAGCTAGAAAAGATATTGATTCTACAATACGTCAAGAGTTAAAAACTCTAGGCTACGGTATTAATCAGCTAGGCTCTGGTGCATTTTCATTCTGGAATGGCAGAGCGTACTAGCACGTGATGAACTATGCAAGGTTCTCTCATGCGAGAAAGTATGGGTACAGGTCAGGCTTAGAGAAGAAACTCGCTGATGAACTTAAGGCTTTAAAGGTAAAGTTTTCCTATGAAAGTCTTAAGATAGAGTGGGAAGATCTAGCCTACCGTACCTATACTCCTGACTTTATATTAGACAATGGTATAATTATAGAGTCTAAGGGTATGTTCACTGCTGCTGATAGGCGTAAGCATCTAGCTATACAGAGACAGCATCCTAAGTTAGATATACGCTTTATCTTTGAGAACAGTAGGAGAAAGTTACGCAAGGGAGCCAAGAGTACATATGCAGAATGGTGTATCAAATATAACTTTCGGTATGGTACTAGGGTTGTACCTGAAGAATGGCTTAAAGAAAAAGGAAAGAATAAACATAGTAAGTTTATATCTTTTACAGGTACGAAAAGGAGGATTGCATGACAGACGATATAGATCCTGAGTTTGATCCTAATGATTTTGCAATACGATTGCGTCCTCATATAGTAGATGACACATGGAATGGTGATGTAGACATATGTATTATGTGGGATGACAAACATAAATTAACAGGAGCAGACTTTACAAAGCTAATGCATTTAACTAAAATGATATGTGCATCTGTACCTATGATGGAGTATGACGATGTACTACGAACAGACATAAGTAACTATGTAACAGACTATGACAATGACACGTTACCAAAGACACCTACTACCGAACCTGTAACTGCACAGGTGACAAGTATAGATGGTAATGTAATACACTTATCTTTTAATACGACAACGAAAGGATCAGCATGATGCCAACACTCACATTGGGTAATGAAACAATTAGTATTGATGATACTAAGTACGCAAAAGAAAGAGAGCCAGAGTTACCTTTTACTGACATGGTAAATAGTCCACCACACTACAACAAGAGTGGTATAGAATGTATTGACGCAATAGGTGCAGCTACTGACATAGGATACAAGTACTACCTACAAGGTACAGTAATAAAATACCTATGGAGATATGAATATAAGAATAAACCTGTTGAAGATCTTAAGAAAGCAAGGTGGTATCTTGATAAGTTAATTGACGAAACACAAAAGAATGAGTACAATGATTTAGCGGAATCATTTACATGAAACTAAAAGTATTCTTAACCTTAGACATAAACAAAGAAGAGTACCATGTACCTTCTGATGGAGATGTCGCGTCTGAAATAGATGATGCTCTACGTGAATACATCCATGATGTAGGTGGGCTAGAAGTGTCATCATTGAAAATAAATATGGAGAGATAGCTATGCATACAAATAATTATTTAAGTTCTGACTACCAAAATTTTATTGCCCTATCACGTTATGCCAGATGGAAAGAAGGTGAGCAAAGGCGTGAGGGTTGGCTTGAGACAGTTGAAAGATACTTCAACTACCTTGAGAACTATGTGAAAGATAAGTATGGTTATATGATGCCAGATGATACTCACAAGAAACTAGTAGATGCAGTACAGGACTTAAATGTTATGCCAAGTATGAGAGCGTTGATGACAGCAGGTGCACCACTTGATGTGTGTCACGTGCCTAGCTATAACTGTTCATACCTGACAGTAGATACACCAAGAGCATTTGATGAATGCATGTATGTACTTATGTGTGGCACAGGTGTTGGCTTCTCTGTTGAAAAAGATTACGTAGAGAAACTGCCCACAGTTAATGAACAACTGTTTAATTCTGACACGGTAATTAAAGTAAGAGACTCTCGTATCGGGTGGGCCAAGTCTCTCAAAGAACTAATTGCTATGCTATACTCTGGTCAGATACCTACATGGGATGTCAGTGAGGTACGTCCTGCTGGTGCTAGATTAAAGACATTTGGAGGCAGGGCATCTGGAGCAGGGCCACTAGAAAAACTATTTAACTTCTGCATTGAGAAGTTTAAAGGTGCAGTAGGCCGTAAGTTAACACCACTAGAATGCCACGACATTATGTGTAAGGTAGGTGATGTAGTAGTAGTAGGTGGTGTAAGACGTAGCGCATTGATCAGCCTGTCAGACATTGATGATGGTGATATGCGTCATGCTAAATCAGGAGAGTGGTATATTCATAATCCACAAAGAACACTAGCCAACAATAGCGTAGCCTATGAGCGCAAGCCCAACATAGGAACTTTTATTAGGGAGTGGACATCATTGTATGAAAGTTATTCTGGAGAGCGTGGTATATTTAACAGGCAATCTGCTAGTAAACAGGTAGCTAAAAATGGTAGAAGAGATGGTGATCATGCTTTTGGTTGTAACCCATGCTCTGAAATTATATTAAGACCATTTCAGTTCTGTAATTTATCAGAGGTAGTAGCACGTAATACAGATACACTTAAGACACTTAAGGAGAAAGTAAAGTTAGCTACTATACTAGGTACATTACAATCTACACTTACAGATTTTAAATACCTACGTAAGATATGGAAGACTAATACAGAAGAAGAGAGACTGTTGGGTGTATCTCTTACAGGTATCATGGACTGCCCGATATTAAATGGTAAGCAACAGAGTATCAGTCTTCCTAGAGTACTAGAGGAACTAAAGCAAGTAGCTGTAGATACTAATAAAGAGATAGCAGAAGCAATAGGTATTAACATGTCAGTAGCTATTACATGTGTTAAGCCATCAGGTACTGTGTCACAGCTAGTAGACAGTGCTAGTGGCATTCATGCAAGGCATAGTCCATACTACATCAGGACAGTACGTGCTGATAACAAAGACCCTATGACACAGTTTATGATTGATCATGGTATACCTAACGAACCAGAAAAAGATAAGCCGTTGGACACTACAGTGTTTAGTTTTCCTACTATATCACCAACAGGTGCTGTAACACGTAATGATATGACAGCCATAGAACAATTAGATTTATGGCTAACTTATCAAACACACTGGTGTGAACACAAACCATCTGTTACAATATCAGTACGTGATAGTGAATGGATGGAGGTAGGAGCATGGGTATATAAAAACTTTGATGATGTATCTGGTATTAGTTTCTTACCTTATAGTGATCATATATATCCACAAGCTCCCTATCAAGAGGTAGACAAAGCTACATGCATGGAGATGGTTAAGCGTATGCCAAGTAGAATAGATTGGAGTAAGCTATCCGACTATGAAAAGGAAGATGGCACATCAGGAGGCAGGGAACTAGCCTGTTCAGCAGGGGTGTGTGAAGTTGTTGACTTAACTACATAAGGAGTACAGAACATGATTGCACTAGATATAACAGACGATATGGTAGTAGAAGCTAGGCACAAGATGTTAGAGATGGGCTTGTTACATCAGTCCATCCTGAATGGTGGAGGTACACTAGCAGGTTTCATAGGGGAGCAGGTAGCTCTGAAAGTAATGGGAGGTAAGTGGCTTAACACTTACGACTATGACATCATGCTTGACAATGGTAAGACAGTAGACGTAAAGACAAAGCAGACAAGTGTACCTCCACTGAATCACTACGAATGTTCTGTAGCTAAGTTAAATACTAAACAGAAGTGTGACATGTACGCCTTTGTACGTGTTAAGAAAGATCTCAGTACTGCATGGTTCTTAGGTAGTAAGGACAAGACAGAGTACTTTGATAATGCTGTGTTTAAAAAGAAAGGCGATAAAGATGATGACAATAACTTTGTTGTCAGGTCTGATTGTTATAATATGGCGATTACAGAACTGGATCAACCGAATTAACAAGGAGAAGTAGTATGCGTAGAGGACTAACTAAACATGATGCACCACTAAAGATACAGTGGCGTAGAGGTTATGATGCTTTCTATAGAGGGGCAAAGTATACTAACCCATACAAAGAAAACTCTATGCAATCTAGAGAGTGGGAACGTGGTTATAACAAGGCCTACTTTGAGACACTAAGAAAGGTTAAGCATGAAGAACAACTTAGAACGGTCAGCAGTTAAATGGTTAAAGGAGAGATATGCAATGTTAGATTTTAATGATTACCAAAAGATCGCACAGACAACAGCTATATATCCAAAAGAATATAAGATTACATATCCAGCATTAGGGTTGGTTGGTGAGGCAGGTGAGGTAGCTAATAAGGTAAAGAAACTTATTAGAGATGGTGAAGATACCATGCCTCACGATTGGAAGGAACAACTAGCATCAGAGATAGGCGACGTACTGTGGTACTGTGCAGCACTGGCATCTGATCTTGACATGTCGTTGAGTGTCATAGCTAAACAGAATAAAGATAAGCTAGAAGCTAGGTTAAATAAAGGTACACTAAAGGGTAGCGGAGATAAGAGGTAGTTTGTTATAAAACTTTTTGAAGATTCTTTATAATGTCTACAAACTTTAATGCTTCTCCAAATATATCTGTGTTTCTATTCTCTGCCTGTACATCTAAAACAGTCTTGCCATTGTACTTTCTTGCAAATAGGTAATCAATAGATTGCCTTGTTTTCTTAGGAAGATTAACAAATGCTTCTCTGTTGAATGGATCTATTTTAGTAGTAGCAACATCGGATTTATAAAAACTTTTTAATTGTGCATATTCTTTAGCAAGTTTTCTCATTGTTTGTAACTTATTATCAAAAGATATTTTCTTATCTCTGTCATTTAATTTTTTATAGTAGTCACTGTTAATATGTCTAGTGAACTCACCTTCCATTAGTACACCCATCTCTCTTTTTACTAATGCTTTAGCTCTACCATCTTTCATTCTAGGCACAAGTTCATAGCTTTTTATACCTAGTCTTACGAGTTCTTTCTCTAGATCACTAGTTCTCTCTTGTGTGCTTACACCAAATAGAGCACGATAAATAGGAGCCTGTTTAATTCTAGTTGCTTCTCTAGTAGGATCTTCTGCTTCAGGTAGGAGTTGTTTAAACAGTGGTAGGGTGTACATAGTACCTTTTTTTACTATCTCTCCGTATCGTTCTAATCCTCCAACACCCTCTAACTGTTTTCTATCTCTAGCTAACGCTTCATCCTCATCAATCTGCGCCCAAATGTCACTTAAGAATCTAGGTCCAGCTAGAGGTAGATTAAATGTTCTTACTGTCCAATCACCTAACATCTCTCCGACACGTTCACCTGTTAATGTTTTTCCTTCCTCTCCAGAAGACTCTAGCACCTCTCTTAGATCATCAAATGCAGCAAAGCTAAGTGGATTTCTAAGTCTGGTTCCTGCAAAGTTTTTAATAAGTTCTTTGCCATCTACTTTATCCAGTGTTCCTAGTTCCCATTTAGCAAATAGATCTCCTACTTGTAAAAATGGCACTAATGGAATATACTTAGACATGTCACTTAAAAAACCACTACTATTCTTAATGAACTGTGGTTCTATATCCTGATTATCTATTCTGTATTTATAGGAAGCATAGATTAAGGAAGTACCCACAACAGCTTTAGCTATCTTATCTCTTGCGTCATTAAGTAGTATAGTCGCTTCTATGTCATCAGGATTAACTTTTAATTTTTTCTGTGCAGATACAATATCTGCTGAATGCTTTTTAGTTATACCTCTAAATAAATTAGTAGCACCATCTATCATACTTATAGGAGAGTGTGCTAAGTTAAAGGCTAGTGCATTTACAAAAAATCTTGGATAGGCGTTGTCAGCAGTACCAATGATAGGAACTACTGGACCTACAGCTTCTGCTATTTTAACCATAGCGTATCCTGCTGAATTAGCTACGCCAGCTACAGACTGACTCTCTCCAAATCTAGGCATGTAAGAAAAGGTTGCTTTCATAGAGTCATCTACAGCATTCTTTAGCATAGCAACAGGAACGCCCTTATTACCCACTAGTGCATCATCTATTTTCATACCCTGTCTTCTTAGTTGTTTATCTAATGAATAGGAAAACACAGCCCTTCTAACATACACATCCTGAATCATGTTTAGTGAGTTTAAGAATCTTACTACACCACTTAATGTTTCAGCCTGATCTCCACTAGCATCCGCTATGGATCTTTCTATTTGATAGAGTAGGGACTTGTTACCAGATAATACTCTTTGAGATATTTCAGCAGACTCTATAGGACGGGCTAATCTATACAGCAATCCAAACGAATCTTTAGCCATCTCTTTCAAACCAATACCCACATCTGCTGTTGTAAATTCGCCTTTACGTGCACGATACATAGTTTTACCTGCATGATATAGCGCAGACTCTATAAAGTTAGTACCTGCACGTATGGGAGCAGTGATGACTGAAGTAATAATATTACCCCACGTAGTAGAGGGAGCTATAACACCAGCAGCTCTACGTTCTCTATCAGCCCTTCTGTATATATCATATACTTTACCTAAGTACCCTACAGTCTTTTTATATTTTGTACTATTTAATGCTTTTAATCTAGCATCTAGATCAGGATCTATCTTTCTATTTTTTACAAGCCATTTACCAAACTGGCTATATGCAGAAAGATCCGCACCTGAATCAGAAATACTTTTACCTGCTATGTTTATAAACTGCTGTTCAGTTAGTCCTACTTTAGTTAGTGCACCTTCTAGAACGTCACTGTCTATCACTACTTGTCCTGTCTCTTTTCCTAAAGAGTCCCTACCCATTCTGGTAGTTAGTAATATGTTACGTACTACTTCACTAGCTTTTTCATTTAGATTTATATCTAGAGGTTTTCCTAGTAGCTGTTGTTGTTCTACTATATTTAATGCAAGGGTACTCATTCTTTTATGCAGGTCTGTTTTTAAAGAACCTCTTAGTAACTCTGGACTTTTAACTTTTGCAAGTTCTTCTATTAGCTTCTCACCCTCAATAGGATCAAAGTTAGGTGTGTCTTCAGGTAAGCCTGTTTTATTTTCTTTATCCATAAGAGCTTTTTTAGTATCTTCTAATCTTTTACCAGCTGCCTGTCTAGCCATATCATCTATTTGTATAACCTGTTTTGATATAGATCTGCTACCAAGATAACCAGATGCACCTCCTGCAACACTACCTATTCCAAAACCTAACCCTGCCATCTGTCCAGCACGAGCATAATCGTACTCAATCTCATCTTCTTTTTTATCAGCTTGTTCTATTCTCTGTAAACCCAAATCTTTTAAACCTACTTCAGCACCTACAAATGTACCTGTCGCTACACCTTCTTTTAGAGCATCTTTTCTAGATAGTTTTTTTGCATAATTTAATGCAGCTTCTCTACCAAACTTTTTTAAAGTTTGTTTAACAGCTTCCATAGTTCCTCTTGTAGCTAATTTACCTAAGAATAAACTTATAAGATTTAATGGATCTAATAAAGTATGAACTCCAAAATCCATTATTGCAGATTTAGTTTCTCCCCCACCTTCTTCTGTAAAATCAGCCATGTTAAATTCTGTTTGAATCCATATATCATAAAAATTTTCACGCTCTTGCTGACTAGCAGTACGTAACCAATCTATTTGTGGAACCATGTACAAAGAATTATTTTCAAATGCACGTTTCTCAGTGAGCCATCTTTCTATATAATCTCTATTAGATTCATCCTCTTGCTGTTGTCCTTTTTCACCAAAAGCATTAGACATAAATACACTTACTTTTTCCATAAATTCAGTATTATCAGCGTATTCTTGTACTGGTACTTTACCAACTTTACTTGGAATATATCCTTTACCATATTCAATTGGAGAAGTATCTGACTCTTCTACTTCAATGGTAGAGAATACATTGTCATCTTCTACAGGTTTAATAACTTGTTCTTGAGTAGGTTCTACAGTAGCAGGTGCAGTTGTTTCTACTGGTATCTCTTCTTCTTCTTTTTCCTCTACCTGTTCTTCTATCTCAATAGTAGAGAAGACATTGTCCTCTGCAACTGGCTCAGTCAATACACCCTCTTCTACTTCAAGAGTAGAGAATATATTATCTCGCTCTAATAAAGCCATCTAAGCTATCCTACTCGCTAGTAATACGTGTTAATATCTGATCTAACATATCAGAAGCTATATCCCTAGTTACTGGAGTACCTCTATCTGTTAGATTTTTCATAAGATCAGACACGGCTTTATCTTTATTTGTATTAACTAAAGATATAAGTTTCTTTGCTGCTTCAGGAGATCGTCTTAATCCTCTAATCATACCATCTCTTATATTACTAGTGCTTAATGGTTTTTTAACACTAGTATCTGTGCCTCTCCCCTCAAAAGGATCTGGTCCACTATTACGTTTTTTTATAAATGCACTACTATCCACTGTTAAACTGTCATTGTATTCTGGTACTGTCTGACCCATAATATCTTCAAACTCAACATTTAATGCTTGTACTTCGCTCCTACTAAACCCACTTGCGCCTGCGTTTTTAATTACATTTAATCTTTCTAATATCTCATCTCTTCTTTTTATTCTGTTTTTAAATTGTGCATTTTGATTTAAAGATACATCTAAAGGTTTTCTAACTATAGATTTTTTAATATCAGTAGTTTGATTACTACCTTCACCTAAATTAAGTGCTGGTTCTTTAGTCATAATCTCAGCCTCACCATCAGTTTGTATAGGTAAAGAGGTATTACGATTTACATCTACCATGCTTTTGTATTCTGATTGTTCTGTAAGAAACCTCGTAGTAACAGGATCTGCATTTGATAACATATTAACTATCTCTCTACTTTTTGCTTTAGCTATAGTGTTATTAACCCACATATGTATATCTCCTGCCTTTGGAGTTTTACCAGCAGCTATATCCTCTATAATACTAGGAGGAAGATCCTCTTTATTTATCATTCCATCTTTAAAATTTTCAGTAAAAACACGCGCATAACTTTCTGCCTTTGTGCCTTTAGGAAATCCTATTTTAGTTCTTACATCATTTTCTCTATAATTTAAACGAGAGATAGCTTGAGTTTGAGTTACTACTACAGATTTTCCTTTTGTAGTAGCTGCTGTTTTTCTAGCCATTGCAGTTTCAAGAAGAGTTTGATCTACTAAAAGATTTTTTAATAACTCTTTTTGTTTTGGACCTATAGTACCATTTACATCTAATTTACTTAGTTCATTTATTTCTAAAGTTACTTCGTTCCACTTATCATCTACATCTTTAGTCTTAGTTAAATCCGTTAATCTTTTAGCCCGTTTTATAGTGTCTATATTTTGACCTATTAACATATCTAGTTTTTTTATCCTATCTTTATTTGCTTTAGGATCTTTAAGTAAATTATCTCTTTCCCTTTCATATTCTGTAATACGTATATTTGATCTATCGACCTGTCCTTTTAAATTCTTTGGTAGAGCACGTATAGAGGCAGAGGGTATGCCCTGTAAAACAGGTGCTACATCACCCTCTAACTGAGGCATTTTACCTACTCCTGCTGATGATAGATACTCCTGTTTAACTCTTTCAACTTTATCTGAAGCATCTTCACCTTGAAGAATACTAGCCCAACCACTATTACGTATTGTAATTTTTTCATCTAGTGTTGGCTTTGGTACATTTATTATTGCTAACTGCCTACCTGTAGGACTAACGCGATTTTCTATTACCCCTCTTAGTTTTAACTGTTCATAGACACTAGTACCCATATCCTGTGCTCTTTCTATTAATTTTACAGAGGCTGCTTCAGCAGCTTCAACAGAACCATATTCAGATATTAAAAATTGAGCAGTGTCCATACCATTCTCACCTAATTTACCCGATAATTGCTTTACTCCTTTTTCAAACTCTTTTAAGTCTGCATCATATTCATCTCGTTTTTTCAAAGCTCTTTCAGCAGCAAACCCTGCCATCTTTGATACCTTTGCTGAATTAGCCGCTAGGTCAGCTTGTATAACTTTATTTGCACCTGTAGCTATTCCACCGCCTAGTCCAGCTAGAAAATTTTTATCGAACTTAATAGCCATTACTGTCTCCTACTCATTAAACCACCAGAAGGTTCTATATCCTC
>Ga0209337_1001662_pt1 | contig 16750 bp, 24 predicted proteins | sample LinPmetageLP53_FD_184044 | JGI IMG/M metagenome (GOLD analysis project Ga0209337, IMG submission 184044) | Marine viral communities from the Pacific Ocean - LP-53 (SPAdes) (version 2) | ecosystem: Environmental > Aquatic > Marine > Oceanic | place: Pacific Ocean | collected 2010-02-08
CTAAATATATCTCTTGCTCTTTGTTCACCATCATCAACACCACTAAACATTGGTATTGCTTCTTGTGCTTGACCAAGATAACCTTGTAAAAAAGGTTGAGTTGCACCTAATGCAGTTTGTTGCAAAGAAGTTAGTTGTGGATCTATAGTTGAACCTACATTAAAAGCAAGACCACTAGGTTTACCAGTAGTAGTTCCTAGTGTGCTAGTATAAGTGTAAGGTTGAAACTGCGCTCCTGCATAGGGCTGTGCTGGTTTAGCTTTTTTACCTCCACCACCTAAAATACTACCCATTATTATTTACTCCTTTAACAAAGATTGTTCTGTCGTTACCTTTAAAATCTTTTATAACTCCAACATATTTGAATCCGTACATATCTAAAAACTTCCTGTGTTTGTTATCGTTATCTATCTGTGCTGCAAAAATAGGTTGATTGTATTTTCTTATTAAAAAGTCTAAACAAACTTCCATTTTTTTTCTTGTACTTTTTAACCACTTATATACATCACAATGAATAAATAACAAGTTGTTGTATTCTTCTAAGTACAAAGTAAAAGTCTTATCTTTTACTACAGGAACTTTATCCATATTATGTTAGTCCTCTTGGACTCACTACGCAGTACGTTTCCACATATAAACTACAATGTAGGGTTGTAAGTTAGCATTAGTAACACTTACACCAACCGAGTTTATTGTTGTAGCTACAGAGATACCTGTTACTGCTGTATTAGTGTTGTAGTTAGCTGCTGTACTAGAACCAGACCCTTGTGGAAACAATCCATCTAATCCAATTTTATGTGTCATACTGTGAGCGTGACCATTATCTGTTACAGCAGAAGAAGCTGTGTGGGTGTGGGCTGGTATAATAGAATCTGCAACACCACCAGTTTCATTTAAAGTGTCAAACGCTGCATTACCACCACCAATACCAACCATTACCTTACCAGCACCAAACGCTTCCCATGTACCAAAACCTAGTAAACTACTAGGATTAGTAGATACAGCAGCCTGTGTATAAATACTACCTACTGGGTGCAAGGCTAGTTTAACTGCTGCAACAGCACTAGCAATAGCAGTTGTTACATAAGCAGTAGTAGATATTTGTGTTGTGTTAGTAGCAGCAGAAGCAGTAGGAGCTGCTGGTGTACCAGTTAGTGTTGGGCTGTTAGTATTAGCTTTACTATTAACTGCTGTTTGTATTGCACTAAACTCATCATTGATCTCAGTACCTTTTACAATCTTATTAGCATTGCCAGTACTTAATGAATCTTTAGCTGCGAAGTCTGTTGTCTTTGAATAATTGCTCATTTATATTGTCCTACCTAGTTTTCCGTAAACATCTAATTTTTGTATGCTCAAAGAGCCACCATCAATTTCTGCTTCTACACCTAATTGAAAGATACTCCCTGACCCCGATACAGACGAATTTAGCCTATCTAAAGACACCCCTGCTTGGTACTCAGCTACTACAGTTGCGTTTGCCCCATAATCGGCTATTCCGTACTCTGACACTGGTGTGTCTTTTATTGTAAATGGAAAAGAAAAATATGATGTAAGATAATCAAACCCAGCTTTAATATTAAATGACTGTGCGCTAGAGCCAATAACAGTTACAGCAGTTTTCTTTAATAGCTTATTAATATTTGGATAGCCTAAATCAAAATGGTTAGTAAAGTAACTCATAGTATAAGGAGAACCATTATCAGTAAAGTTACCATACTCTGCTATACCATTAGCTTGTGTTATGTATAAAGCCTTACTTGTTTTATCGTAAACAAAATCTGTGTGATCTAAGTCATTCCAAGTAGTAACTCTATAACTACCATCTTCTAATGGTCTACGAGTATCAAAGACATAAGCAGTACCAGCAGTAGGTAAAAAGATTAAATAAAATGCTTGTTCAGGAAAGTAAACTGACTTAACCAAACCAAGATTAGATTCTCTATTTACTGTGTCTACAAAAGAATCTCTAATGTTTTTAGATATGTCATTTAGTTTAGCTGACTTTTGTTGTATTGTTCTACCTAAACTTCTTAACCCTGTAGCAGATAAAAATAAAATATCTTCGCCTGTATTCTGTATTGAATCTCTTGCTATACAACCTACACCTTCTAATACTTCTACTAAGGTTAGGGTGTTTACATCAAAGCTACCTTGAAAACTATCAGTGTCTTTATAAATAATAATATTATTTTTACAAAATATAATTAAGTGACCATTGTGTGCGCCTAAACCTGTAACTACATCTGAACCTTTCGGGAGAATACCTGCTATGTTAATACTACCTGCACTACCACTGCCCCACTTAACACCATCTAACAAGTCAGAAAAGAATACAGTAGTTTTGTTAGTGCTAATATCTGCTGCCCATAACCTACCATAAGCACTCATTACTATATTAGCTAGTGGTGCTGTTCCTGTTTTATTAGCATGGCTTTCTATAGTTTTAAACTCATTACTTGTAGATTCGTTAGTGTAGTAGATTGGTTTAAAACCAGCTTGGAAAAAGTAAGCCCTGTCATTTAGTGTAGCTGAAGCCCAGTTACCAGCATTAATAGTATCACTGCTAGTTAATGTTATTGTACTAAGAGATGCAAAGCCTTTTTTAAATGTAGTAGCGTTCCAAGATATAAGAGTATTAACTCCAGCTATATCTAAGAAGGGGTGCATACCTAATAGGTTAATACCACTACTGTTTGTTGTACGATAGAACCAACCCTGTCTTGCACCTAGTCTACCAAACTCATCAATGACACAGTTGTTAGCTTCTAGTGCAAAGGTAGGGTCGTTACTTACACTAGAATCTTGAGTGTTTAAACCTAAGAAAGCAGGTGCTACTAGCTGTGCTGTTACTAATTCTTTTGCCATATTAGTTTGTACTCACAATAAATGGTACTTCTTCAACTGTAAAAATTAATGAAGTGTTTACATTATCTGAATGTGCAACAATCAATGTACCTGCTTCTAGCATTATGTAAGAGGTGTCACTAAAGCCTGGATTAAACACACTACTAAAAGCTATAGACAATGTTTTAAATATAGGTGTTACTACACTTCCAACTTTAACACTTGCGTTAGCTACTGTTGCACCAGAACTTGCTGTGTTAGCTGCATTAAACATTACTAACTTTGCTCTTGTATTTGGTGGTACTGTGTAATAAGTAGCAGAGCTAGTAGTTACAGCAGGTACTAAGATTGTTCTAGCCTTCATACCAAATCAACTCCTCTGAGTGCTTGTTACTATCTAATGCTACTGCATCTTGTAAGGCTGTAGTAGCTCTAGCATAAGCACTGACTGAAGTCATACCACCATCTTCACCACGCTCTTCTACTGCAAGTGCATGGGCTAGTAGCTCTATTGGTTTAGTAGGAATTGTTATTTTGTCAGTATCATTTACTAAGTCTGTTGTTCTTAGTACACAGTTAAACCTAATTGTATACTCAGCATCTGGTATAGGGTAGAGGTCTACCTTAGTATCTCCATCTGTACTAATACCATTAAACGAATAGTAGTAGGGAGAACCTGTACCAACATTGTTACTTAAAAACAATTTGTTAAACTCATGAGAGCCTTTTGGTTTTAAGAAAAAGTTATCTGTAACATTAATAACATCTAGTACAGTGACAGCATTTAAAGAACCATTTAGTTCATAGTTAAAAGTACCACTGGTTGTAGTTGCAGTAAGAGTAGTTCTTAAACCACTCCATTGAAAAGCATTCTCTACAGTTTCTTTTGCATCATTAACAAGTACAGCTATTAAGCTAGAGTAAGAAGATTCATTGACTGTTGCTACAGTACGCTCTCTTAATCTTTTTAAAATATTATTAACTATATCTAAGTAACTCATATTCTGTGTACCCTAATTAAACCACTTACCAAATACTTGACCACCTAATCCACCCAGACCTAGTGATAAGACCATAGCCCCTGCAAGCATTCCTTTACCCCTGCAAAGTTGTTTTTCTAAATCATTAATACGACAAGACAATGCTTTTGTAGTGTCGTTCATTTCTTTTACTTGTATGTTTAATTGTTGCACTACAGTAACTAACTGTCCTGCTTCGTAATCTGTCATGTTAGACATTAGTATGTTTGTCCTTTATCTTACAATAATTAAATCCATTTGAAAAGAATCAGAACCAGCAGCATTTGGAAACATTTTTACACTTGTAGTAGTTCTATCACCTAGACCCCCAAAAGTACCATTGTTATAATTACCTGCTGCTGTACCTGTTGATTGGTTGTTAAATGTAACAGCAGTAAAATTGGCATCAGGCATTGCTGTTGCAAAATTAGCTGTATAAGCTCCAGTACCATTATCAGTTATAGATGATACATTACCACTTTTTCTAATTGCTACAGTACCTGTACCATTAAAGTTTACAAATGCCCTAATACCATATGCTGTTGCAGAAGAACCAAACCCTGAGTTCATCTGTAAGTTATTACTACCATCTTCTAATATAGCAGTGCCAGTAGCAGCAGGGAGTGTTATAGTCCTAGTGCCAGCTTCTGCTGGTGGAGTAATTGTTACTGTTCCGCTAGTGCTACCTGCTATAACTACTGAACCCATTACACACTTGCTCCTTTAAGCTGGTCTAGTGTTGTCATGCTATCCACCTGATTAGTAATATCTCGTAGTCTTTGTTTCTCTGTGACTATAGCTGAAGTATCAGCACTGGTTTCTGATGCACGTTGAAACAGAATATCTTGTGCTTCAAGTAAAGGCTTTCGTTCTTCACGAAGTCTATCTTTAGTAATAACTTTAGCTTTAGTTATGTCTACTGTTATGCCCATGTCCATGCACCTCTGAATGTTCTATCTGATGGTACTACACTATCCTCTACTATTTCGTAGTTAGCTCCTGCTGGTACATCTTTAGCAGCTACTTCTTCCATAGTGTGGGTTAATAAATACTCAGGTGTAGGAACAATAACTGCTACTCCACCATCACTTGTTTCATATATTATTCTCATTCTATTTTTCCTTTATTATCTAAATATTGAAACATGATTTTCATCATAATCAAAATAACCAGCAGCACTAGCACCAACGTATTGCATTGTTACCTGTACAGACCCAACCGCTCTTGTGCTTGATACAATACTCACAACCCTAGCAAACGCAGCACCACCAAATGCAGTGTCTGTTCCTGCACTTGATGCGGCATAATTAATATCAGGCATATTAGTAGCAAAATTAATTGTATAACCACCTGTACCATTGTCCGTAAGACTAGACACATTACCACTAGCTCTAATAGCTGGTGTTCCTGTACCATTAAAATTAATCCATGCTCTACAACCATACGCTGTACCAACAGACCCAAATCCTGAGTTAAACTTTAAGTTGCCCGAAGTATCAATCAAGGCTTTAGTAGACCCTGCTGATTGAAAGTCAATCTGACCACTGGTATCAGAGGTAAGTTTTAAACCATCACTTGTGTCTGCATTAATAATTGTAGCCATTACTTATCCTATGGTTTTGGGTTATCTGTTTTAACTTTAGCTATTGCAGTTGCCCAAGTAGTTGTACTATTAACACTATCCCAATATTGCATATCTAGTTGGTCTTGTATTGATGGATACTCTAAAGACCTAGTACGCTGGTATGCTTTTGCATCATAAGCTGCCTGTAGTTTTGTAACTTCTGCATTAACTAATGTCATATCTAATTCTACGACATTACCTTGTGCATCATAAGCATCTGTACTTTCAAGGATGCTCACTACACTTGAGTGCGTGTTGTAGATTGCTTGGTCAATCATTAGTCAACCTCCTCTAGTATGATGGTTGATGTTAGACGTTCGCTTTCAACACTATTAGTATCGTTAGCACTGCGTTGGTTACAAAGAGTTCCTGCAACAGTGTGACGAAATGTTGCATGATATGTAGTTTCTGACGTAGTAGCTGGAGAGTCTATATAGCTGTACATCACAGATTCGGGTGTGCTAGTTGCATCAGCCGCATGATACCCCATAGCGGCAATAGTTATACCAACAGGTCTTGAACCGTCCGCTGATGGATTACCAATATCAGTAGTATTTCTTTTTATACCGTAAACTTGGTTGTAGTTATTGCCATCTGAATATTCGCCACTCCATCTTATTGTAATCTTTATTCGTTTACTCGTGGTAGATGGGCTAATAGTTGCATTAAGCCCTGTGATATTAACACGAGTATTAGCACTTACTGACTGACTTGATGCTGTATTTAGGTGTGTTTGTACTACTGCTTTCTGTGCGATTGCAGTATCAAAGTTATCATCACCTCTTAGTATTGTAGCCATATTATAATACCACCCATCTTGCACCACTTGGAATTGTCACTGTAGCACCACTTGCTATAGTAAGAGGGCTAACACTCATTGCGTTAGTGTTGCTAGTTAATGTATGATTAGCTGATATTGCATTACTGTTTTCATAGATTGCACCACCTGCTGATGCACCACCACCTATAGAACCCCAAGCACTTCCATCATATCCTTCAAAACCACTTGTAGTAGAGTTAAACCTAATCATACCTGCTGCTGGTGAGCCATCTCGTTGTGCTGTAGTACCGCTAGGTAGTTGTCCTGACCCTGTACTAGCAGTTTTAGTTACAGTAGTTACAAGCGGAGAGGCTGCATCTGCTTTAGTTCCTTGAGCAGCAGTAGCATAAGCACTAGCTGCTGTAGTAGCAACATCACCTAAACCTAATGTAGTTCTAGCTGCTCCTGCATTTGCATCATCTATTAATGTACCACCAAAGGTAGATACTGCTGACGCTGCTACATAAGCCGTACTAGCAGTTGTAGCTGCTGTTCCTAATCCTAAAGAAGTTCTGACTGTAGCACCAGTTTCTGCTACCCAAGTAGAACCATTACCTACAATAAAATTACTATCTGTTTTATCTAGTGCAGCAATAGCGGATAGGTCAGCGTCAAAAGCCTGAACATCAGCACCTATTTCTACACCTAAATTATCTCTTGCAGTTGAAGCACTAGCCAAGTCTGACAAGTTACTTGCTTTAGCTGCTGCGTTATCTGCTTTTGTACCCTGTGCTGCTGTTGCATATGCACCAGTGGCTGTAACTGCTGCTGTACCTAATCCTAATGAAGTCCTTGCTGTACTAGCATTTTCTAGTACCCATGTAGAGCCATTGCCTACTATGAAGTTACTATCTGTTTTAGCTAAAGCTCCTATAGCAGATAAGTCTGCGTCATAGGCTTGAACGTGAGTGCCAATAGTTAAGCCAAGATTACCTCTTGCTGTACTAGCACTTGCTAAATCTGATAAGTTGTTTGCTTTTAAAGCTGAGTTTGATGCGTGTCCTGCTGCTGTAGATGCAGAACTTGCTGCTGCTGTTGCAGAGTTTGAAGCGTTAGTTGCTTGTGTACTTGCAGTTGATGCAGATGTACTTGCATTAGATGCTGAAGTAGAAGCCTCACTTGCTTTTGTAGATGCTGTAGAAGCTGAAGTACTAGCTTCACCTGCTTTGGTACTAGCGGTAGATGCACTAGCTGCTGATGCTGTTGCTGAACTAGCCGCGTCACTAGCTTTCTGTGTTACAGTAGAAACTGTTACATCATTATTTGCATCACCTGCACCACCATCACCACGAAATATTGCCATCTTGTATTCTCTATTTGATATTAAAAAAGCAGCCCCCGAAGGGGCTACCGATTTATCCCAACTCTACCTAGTTTTTAGGTACAGAGATAACTAGACCACTTTCAGGTCTAACTGTTTTAACACCATATAGAGTGTCAGCAGTCATCAAATCACCCAAGAACTCTTGCTTATATTGAGTCTGAGTACGAACACCGATCTGCTCTACCAATACCATTGCATCACGTTGAGCCATAATCATACCAACAGTATCAACAGCAGATGCTGAGTTAGCACTTGCAGCTTCAACTACAGGTAGGTTATTAGACACATAAATGTCAACACCATAAAGGCTACCGATCTGACCATTAACAACACCTTTGTTGTCTACAAAATCAGAAGATTGATAACGATCAATTCCCATGATAGTAGTACGAACACTTGGTGGGATAACTAAATATCTTCCGTCCATAGGAACATCATTGTCATCAAGTTGTTGTACTAATTCTCTGAAAGCTAAATCAGTAAACAAGTCAGTTACAGCTACAGTATCAACTGCATAAGCAGCTATACCATTAGCAGCATCAATGTAAAAACTATTAGAGTGAACAAAGTCAGAACCCGACCCATTATCATCTCCAAAAGTTTTAGACAACAAGCCTAAATCAGAGTCTAGTTGTGTTGCCAAAGCGTAACCAGCATCTTCGGTATAAAACTTACGAAGTGAAGGTTGTGCTTGTACATCAACAATATCCTCAATCAAGCGTGAATATTCAAAGTGCTTGTTAATAGAAACTTGCACATCAGCTTCAGTAGCTGCAATCAGAGTTACCTCTGTGTTAGCTGCTTTAGCAGTGGCTGCACCACGAGTAGGTTTAGGGATATGAATTGTATCTCCCTTTTTCCCAACATGGCTCATTTTGTTTACTAAGTTCGCGAGAACTAAGTTTTTCTTGTATCCAGCAACAATCTCATCAGACCAAATCTCTGGTATGAAAGTAGCTGCTGTTGATACAGTTACTTGGTTAGTACCTAATCCCATTTTACTATTCCTTTTAGTTTATTTATTTTACCCTCCCTTCAGCATAAGCCTTGTCAAATACATCAACATTAGCCTGGTACTTCTGGGGGTCGTTAATCATTAAATTAACTATCTCAGAACGCTTATAGATTTTTCTTGACATTGGTTCGGCTGAACCTTTGCCACCTGTAGATGCTGCTTTAACCTGTAGTTTACGATCTTGTTCTCCAAGACTTTGAGTCTTTTCAACTATACCTTTGATTTCTTTCCAATTAGAAAGAAGTTCATCAGCAGCGTTGTAATCGTATTTATCAGCACGTTGTAATAATTCAGTACGAACTTGTGATTTTTCAATCCAATCTAAAAAATTATTATCTTTAATAATACCTTCGTAGTCTGGGTGTTTATCACTAATTTGTTTTAGGATTTGTTGCTTTTGTTGATTAGCAATCATTTCCCTCATTTGAATTATTGTGTCACTGTTTTCTACAGCTTTATTAACAGAACCTTTAGGATCATCATAAAAATCTAATTCGGGTTCTTCTTCTTTTGTTTTTACATTTTTGGCATCTTCAGTAATTTTTACCTTGAGCAATTCGTCAACTGATTTACGAAGGTCGCCTACTTCTGAACTCTGTTTGCCCAATAACTTTTCAGCTTCTTGGTGCATACGAACAATATCTTCCAGCGATTTATCTTTGTACTTATCTGGTACATTAGATTTTGTTTCAGTTTCGTTAACTTCCTGTTCTGGTTCCTCTGGAGGTTTTTCCATTTCTTCAGAAAGTGATACAAGTTCTTCGTTTTCTTCTAGTTTAACTTCTTGGTTATCAAGGGGGTTTTCTACTATAGCCATTTAATGATCTCCGTACCTGTAAGGTATTATGGAATTAGTTTAACTGGGCGGCTTTCTCATGTTGCTTAGCCCAACGATCATTATGAATGTTGAACTTAAAACGACTAGGAGAGATTAACCGCTTACTTAGTTCACCACAAACAGAACAACTTATTTCCTTAACATCAGGGTTGATAAGCTCTTCAGTGGTGTGTTGATTTACACAAGAAAATTCATATAGTCTGTACATGATTTTTTCCTTTACTGCAAATTAGTTGGTTGGTAGGATTCTTCTTGCTCAATATTTTCATAAGCATTAGACATAGAATCTTTCCAATTTAATAGTGTGTTAAGTATGTTTAATTGACCTTGTGCATAGTGTAGTTCTTTAGCATCTTTAAGGTTTAACACATCAAATGATTCTGTTGTATCTTCTAAATCTTCCATTAGCTGTTGCCAGCCAGGGTGTTGAAAAAGAGAAAAGTAGTTGTCGTAATAATCTTGTAATTCTTTATCCAATTTGGAGAACTCCTTTTGGTTGATTATAACATTTTTTATTTAAAAAGTCAAGCACTATTTTTTTAGATTTGTCAAGCATTATTTTTAGACATTTGTAATTTAACAATATCTTCTTTTGTGTCTAGTTCTTTTCTTTTAAACTCTAGTTTTGCATACTCAACTAATTTATCAAACTCAGTTTTATCTTTAGGAGCAGCAGAAGCTAAAGCAGCAATCCTTTTTGTTTCTTCTTCAATAGGAAGTAACTGTGTTTCAACACCATTTTGTTCTATACGAGATACAATTTCTGCTGTTTCTGCTTTAGATTTAGATAACAAAGCCATAGCAGATTCTAGTTCTATTTGTTTTCTAACCTTAGTTTCTTGTTCTTGTTCTGGTGTTGGTTGATTAGCTTGTCTAAGAACTTGTATAATCTGTTCTCTGTTAGTTAAGCTCATGTTGCTAACAATAGACTCAATCAACAGTGGATAAGCAGGTGACTCAGGTGACATGGTTTGCAACAACTGTACTAACTGAGTAACTTCATACTCTCTTGCAACAACACCTAATGAGCTTGTAGCTATAAACTTGTAGTCTTTAACTGGATACAACTCAGGAGTAAACTGCATATATCTACAAGCAGCTTTCTCAATAAATGGTATTAAGAAGTTTTCTTGGAAGTTTACTAAAGTACGCTTGTGTCTTTTAATCACAGCACCCAAGCCCATAGAAATACCTGCTGCTGTACCTTCTCCATTAAGACCTGCTGGTACACCACTATTATCTATAGCACCAGTAGACTGTTGTACCATTTGTTGTAGTTGTGCTGCCTGTGCAAATGTTACTTGGTCAATAGCACCAAACTTAAATGGTTGTAAAACTTCTGCTGGATTACCATTAGTAAGGATAGTTTTACCAGGTCTAATATCTAGTTTAGCACCTCTTGGCATACGACTAGCATCTACTGCTAACATTGGGTGTACAGTTAAGGCAAGTGCATCAATTCTGGCTCTAAGCTCTGCATCTAATGCTTTCTGTGAGTTGTAACCTTTCTCACAAATACCACGACCCCAAAATTTAAAAGGTACTTTATCCCAAGAAAAAGCAATAACAGGTCTATCTTGTTTCATGTAAGGGTTTTTTTCAATCTTTAATATTTCAGACTCGTTAGCAATAACCATGATAACTTCTGTATAAGTACCAGCCTCTTCATCAAGCTCAACCATATCTTGCATTTCTTCATTTTCATCAAGCTCTGCATTTTTTAATAAGTCAGTAGGTACTAAGCCGTAATACTTAGTTAAACGAACCATGTCATCATTGTAAGAGTACACAACTTTACTAGCATCTTCTATTTCTGTTTCTGAAGGTGCTGAACCTATTTCAACATCACGATAAATACCAGCATCAATACCTTGCTGTACTTGGTGGTGTGGAACCATTTTATCAATAGCTACACCAACAGCATCTTCAATGTTAGTTGCTAGTGGATCAATTAAAAAGTTTTGTGGCATAATTGGGTCTAGTCTAACAATCATTCTATCACGTTTGTTTACACCAACTGCTGTAACCTGTCCTTCAAGTGCTGGCTGAGTAGCTGCTGTAAGCTCTACAATCTCATCTAAGACAAGTTCTCCTATACCAGTACCAAACACAGCAGAATTAATTAAACACTCTCCTATAGAGCTTCTAGCCTTACTAAAGTGCATATCTTCTGTTAGTTGTGTTTTAAGTAATTCTACATCACCAGGATTAGGATCTTGAAGATCATCTTTAATATCAAAAAAAGCTCCACGACCAAACGTAGCTTCTTCAATTTCAGCTACAGAAGATTCAACCGCTTGTTGAGTAGCAGGAGCAATAAGCCTAGAGCGTTCTGAATCACGCATAGAGTCATTCTTATCCCATATACCCCTCCATGTACGATAGTATTCATCAAATCGTTCTGAGTAATTTGTTTCGTAATGATCTCGCCATTGCTCACACTTGTTCATTACCCAACTTTCTACTGTAGAATCTTCGTAATCTTCTTTCATATTTAGTATCCTGCTACTGCGTCTAGCATTTCAAAGTTATCTTCCTCAAAGTCGTAGTAATACGCTACTTTGGCAAGCTGGTCTATGTAGGCTAATGAATCAATCAAATCATCATGTACCTGGGGGTTAGGAAACTGAAACAACTCGTCAAGAAACTCAACATTCCAATCTCCTTCATTAAGTTTAATAGCACCATGTTCAAATCTTCCTTGAAGTGCTGCTACTATTCTGTCAATCTTTCTTTTGTTACCATGAGAAAGTTCTTGTACATTAAAAAACTTACCTCTTTGTTTCATCATATCTGTTAGTGGTGACATAATTGCCTGTTTAGATATACCTTTTTCTATACCTACTGCTACTGGTTCATACTCTGCTACTGCATCAAATATGGCTTCAGCAGTTTCTTCAAATGTCCACCTACCATAAATAATTTCTTTAACCCACCAACCATCTTCATTTACTTTAACAACAGAGATAGCTGTGTTATCTAACCTTGTTTTCTTTTTTCTACCTGTTTCTTCAAACCCTGCCATATCAATGGCAATATAGTAATCGCCTTGATCGGGTTCATCATCAGACATTTTAATCCATTCTTCTTTAAATATATCAGACCCTTGAGCCTCAAAAGAAGCCATATACTCTTGCCTAAACGCAAAAGAAGACATTGATTTTTTTGCCATATCAATTTCATCTTTGTCCAATAAATTATTATCGTAGGAGGTAAAGTGCCAAGATTCATAAGTGTCGTGTTCCTCAAGTTCTGCTAGTTTATATAAATCATAAAAATGGTTTCTACCCATTGGTGTACCAATAAACAGTGCAGAACCCTTTTGATCTGTTAAGGCTGGTCTAAGTATCTGCTCCCAAACTTCTGGTTTCATGTCAGCATACTCGTCCATAACCAAATATTTTAAAGACACACCACGCATAGTTTCTGGTCTGTCTGCACCCTTTAACGAAATAATAGTTCCGTTGATAAGGGTTATTTGTAAGTTGTTAATGTGACTTCCTTTAATTACTGGGTGTCCTACCTCTAGTAATGTTTGCCACATAATATCTCTTGCTTGCCCCTGTGTAGGTGCAACATAAAAAACTTGTCCTTGCTTGGCTTGTAAGCCATTAACAATTAATAAGTATGCAGCTAACCTAGACTTACCTGTACGTCTACCAGCAGCTACTACTTTAAACCTTGCTTTACTATCCCAGACCTGTTGTTGCCAATCTAGTAGGCTTATAGCTAAGTCAGTCATTAATATGCCAAAGGATTGTCTAAGGCTTTAGTAACCTTTTTGTTAATCCTCTCTTCTATTTTGTACATATCCTCTGATAACTTCTCAATAATCTTAACTTGTTGATCCATTGTCGTGCGGATAGTAAGGTTTTCTGCCTGAAACACTGCTACCTTTTGTTTAATACCACTTAGGTCTGGTGCAGTAAAGGTCTGTATCTTTTCTTTCATCACAGTGTAATCTTTGTAGAACTCAAACCCAGCCCACAAGCCACCTACAATACTACCAACCAAAGGTACGATTAAAAGAAGTTTACTACCACCTACTTTAATCCCTGCGTACTCTATCTCTGCCATTGTGTATCCCTTTGTGGATATTGTGAATCTTCTAATACTTCAAAGTTAGGATCTGTTCTAAACCACCTAGAGAAAGAACTGTCAGCTAGTGCATTGGGTGGATAAAAACTAGCCCTATCTTCCATCTTGCTGTCAGCGTAGTTAAAGTTAGGAACAAACGAAATAAGAGATAACAACTGCTGTTGTACAAGTATCTGTTGTTCTAAAGTCACTGCACTTTCTATCTTTTTAGTTAAAGCATTAGCTTTCTTTGCTACTAAGACTTTAAGTTTTTGGTTTTTTGTAAGCTGTTCTTTTTTAATAGGTAATAACTTAACTGTTGTCTTTGTTTTAATATCTTTTTGTTTCGTAGCAACTTCCGTTTCAACCTCACTATCCTCTATAGGTTCAAGCTCTTCTTCAACTGCTACTTCTTCTTCCTCCTGCGAGATAATCTCTTCAACAGGTTCTTCTGCCATCTCAGGTTGAGGTTCTTGATCCTGTTCCAATTCAATAGGCTGTGGCTCTTGCTCTGTCTGTGGCTCTGGTTCAACTGCTGCCATCTCCATTTCTAATTCTTGTTCCATCTGTTGCATCTCATTAGCAACTTCTGGTAATTCTTGTTCAAACACTTCTGGCTCAAACACTATAGGCATTTCAAAAAGTGGGGCAGAGGCACTTGGCATACCCTCTATTTCGTAACCACTTGTATTAGCAAAGTCAGTAACTATGTTAGGTTGCTCTATTGCTTCTTCAATAGACCCAGCACTACTACCATCATCTACAAGCTCTGTAAGCTGTACTACTTCTTGTTCCTCCATATCCACATACCCATTACAGGTGGGGTCATACTGAGGGTTATACATACACTCCTGTTCAAAGAGTTGTTGTGCATACGCTTCTGAGTATCCTGAACACTGAGGGTCATATAGAGCGTTAGCGGCACAAAGAGTATTAAGAACATTAATACTATTCTGTTCATTGCCATACGATTCTGGTATTCCTGTGTATCCAGAAGGATAATAGTAATTCTGAATACCTTGATACACACCAGTACTTAAATTTCCTGCTTCTCCTATAGCTATGGCATGGTTTTGTATATCTACAGCAGTATAGTCTACTGTGTACGAACCATCAGGTTTAATCTGTAGTTCAAAAGAGTTTAACGTAGTAGCATTATAGAACTCTGCTAGGTTTCTCCACCTGTAAGTCTGTTGTGAAGCATTACCTTCTTGAAACAAACCACTATTTTTTGCACCTAAATCTATTAAGTCTGTCCATAATGGGGCTATAGCGTACCCATATCTACTAATATCTTGGTTATTATCAGCCATCTGATCTAAATCAAGACCATTACAACACCAATGGCTTTCTACCTGACTATCTGTTGGATTACGAAAACCAACTACACCATTCGTAAACATATAGGAGGTTTCAAACTCCTCACCGTAAAAAGGAAACACAAACTGTAAAGGTACTTCTGCATAATGATCGTCATGTACAGTAGTATGGTTAGGGCTAGTTAGCTTTACTTCTTCACCAGTAGCATATGCTACTTTAGAGAAGGAATAACAACATGCTAAGACCCATAGTACCAAAAGTAATCTTGTTTCTGTTCTTCTTAACATCTTCTTTGGTTTCCAATACAGTAGGTTCTGGTATAAGTTGTGGGTTTGCCTCCCACTTAACAGCCGCTGCTGTACCTATCTCACCTAAGAACGGACAAGGAGTACCTGCCATGCCCATTGCATCATAAACTCTTCTGTCTTGGCACAATACTGACACTGCTGCTACCTTCATACCCATGTCATACAGTGTTTTAGAAATCTTTAAGCGTTCACAGTTCTCATCTCGTACTGTTTCACCAGACGATATACCTAATATCTGGGTTTGTACTGCACCACTGACCCCAGAGGTACATATATCAGAGGAAGAACCACCCATACTTGGGCTAATAGCAGAGGGAGGGGGCGATATAACTACTGTTCTACCCCTAGATTTAATATCTGAATCAGAGTTAGTTGTAGTGTTTACTTCTGTTGCTGCATGAGTCATAGAAGAACCTACTACAAAACAAATAAATAGGGTAACTAAGTAAAAGAATACTATTCCCCAAAATACACTATTGTTTTTATTCATTCTCTAAGACTTCTCCGCCTATAGGGGTTACCTCACCACCTACACCAGTGATAGTTATGTTTACTGCTGACCTACCACCACTTGCTTTATCTTTATCAAAGTACGATAAAGGCATTAATCTATCTACTAGGAGCTTCCAAGCTGCTGCTTGATTTTTATGGTCATCATCTAAGGCAGCATTAAGAATACTATCTAAGACTTTTCTTGATTTAGGAGAAGCAAGTAACCTAGCTTTGTATTCCTTGATAGCATCAGCATCACCTTTAGGTCTGCCAACTTTATTTCTGTTACCTTCTTTTTTAGATTGAACTAAAGATTTCTTAGGTCTACCAGCTTTTCTTTTAACTTCCATACTACTTCTTCATCATCTTAGTTAACGATTGAACACCAAAAGAAGCAGCGAATACAATACCAACTGCTGTCTTATAGAAATCAGGCATAGCTTCTAGGGCTGTAAAACCCCTCATTACTACATCTTCGTTACCTGTAAAGGCTAGGATAAGTGGTATAGATACTAGGATAGTCAACCACTCGTCTTTCCACGAAGAAGCTGATGCTTTAGCCATAGTGTTATTCCACTCCATCTCACCATTAGCTACTTTTCTTTTAATCTCTGCGTCTGCTTTTACTTCTACTAACTTGGCTTCTTGTTTAGCTTTAGATTGATCTACCTTTCCTTTAACGAAAGTAGAAGCTAAGCCAATTAGAGGTGTAAGTAGTTGTAGCATAGGTCGCCCTTATATCATATTAAATAATATTCTTAATAAGCGTTAAGGTTTGTGGTTCACAACAAACAACTCTTACTTATATATCTTCTTAATAAGAAGGCTTGATTATATCATTTTTTTTAAGAAAAGTCAAGAAGTTTATTTGACCCTTTTCGTTACTTTCGTCATAAAGTTTGGGGGCAACCTGTTCAAATTCCACTTTTTTGTATCTTAGTGGGTACTATATGATTAATAAAACTAACAGCCCTCCCCCCACCCCCTGTATAAATTTACAGTACTATATAAAATAGTAATAATAATGACCAATAACATTACCAGGATCTATATTGATAAATGTTGA
>Ga0209337_1001663_pt1 | contig 16736 bp, 12 predicted proteins | sample LinPmetageLP53_FD_184044 | JGI IMG/M metagenome (GOLD analysis project Ga0209337, IMG submission 184044) | Marine viral communities from the Pacific Ocean - LP-53 (SPAdes) (version 2) | ecosystem: Environmental > Aquatic > Marine > Oceanic | place: Pacific Ocean | collected 2010-02-08
GGAGCAACAAACGGAATGCTTTATCTTGATAACGTAGGCGCGGGGACTGGCGCTGGAAAGTTTATTGTTACTGTTTTTGCAAAGCCTGTTAGTGGACCTTACTTTACTAACGCTTAAAGGGTGACTATGCTTTCTATGTTAAAAAACAGGGATGATCTTATCCGAGAGGAAATGGATTATTTCCGAAACATAGTCAGGAATGGAACCTCCGCTCCCCATGAAGAATGGGAGCGGAGGGCCAATCTTCTTGATGGCCTACTTCCTGATGAAGAGTTTTATTTGAGATTTGTTGAAAAGAACTTTGATGGTTCGTCCATTAACAAATGGATTCTTTTCGCACAGAAACCAAATACAACAACCTATCGTGGCGAAAAGCCTATCTTTACAATTATGACAATTGAAAAGGTTGGCCAGTGCGGTGAGTATAGCACTCCGCACGACTCCCACTTAGATGGGCTTAGAATGCTTATTCTTGACTGGCGCGAGGGGCGTCACGCTGCATTAGAAAGGATGGAGCGAGAAAAAGAAAAAGCTAACGACATAAAATTAAAAGATGCTATGAATGAAGCACAAGGCCGTGTTGATGATATGTTTTGGATCTGGAAACGAGCCATGGGGGAAGATGCTAACTTTACCCTTGGTGCAGATGGAAACGGACCAAACCATGGCGGCAAGCACTTTGGTGCTGCTTTTGACAGGAATAAACCGACATCTTCTAGGATTATTTTGCCATGAACGTAAAAGAAGCTATCCGTCGCTTAAATGGTTATTTGCAACGCCGTGGTAAGGTGGATGGCTCTGGTGGTTGGACAGAGCAGTATCTTTTAGATCTGCTCAGTGATGCAAACCTTGATATGTACCACCGTGTAGTTAACTACGGGCCTGAGATATTCCAAACAGTCGGTAGATTTACTTATGACGCACATGCTTCTGACGTAAACCTAAACACAAAGCTAAGCGGGTTGCCAATGGCTTTGTGGTACGTTGGTATCATACCTAAAGATGAGGACATAAGCGCCAGTAATCTCCCCGTTCAAGTTCAAATGTTACGCAGAACAAATTTAGATTCGACTGGTGGTGGTGGGGGAATTACTTCAACCAGTAGTTTTTCAACTCCATATCCAGGAGATGCCACAGGTGCAGGAGCAATAACACTCCCAGGGTCATTCGGACTTGGTGGTGGATCTTATTCTGGCTTCCAAGGTTACTATTTAGGTAAGAAGCTTTCCTTAAGGCCTATCCCAAGCGAAGACACCTACATGTACTTTAGATGGACTGCTGATCAGCTCCCGGCTCTTATTGACGAAGATCAGGACCTTCTTGGTGGCTTCCTCCCTCAATTCCACCCTGCAATTGTGTACAAAGCTGCAATCCAAGCAAAAAGCGCAAAGGGCGAAGATGTGAACCAACTGGTTGGATTGTACCAAGAAATTATTGGCCAGTATGATTCAAACCTTAAAATGGGCTGCCGTCAAAGACAACGGCAGCAGCCCCAACAAAGAGATTCAATGCGATGGGAGTATTAGATGAGAGCCTCCTCCCCGCCGATAGCAATATTTAAAACACCACTAAAAGGCATGGATGCCCGAGAGGTTAAACCTCAAGATGCTCCTAATCTTTTATTTAATATAGATCTCTCCAATAGGGGCTTCTGGAAAGAAAGGCCCGGCGTTAAGCCTATTCTTGATTACGCTGTAAGAACTGGAGGTGCAGTCTCCATTCTAGGCACACACGCCACTAGAGTAGACGGCAGGTTTCACCTTTGTGTCGTCTATGCAAACTTAGCGGATGGTCTTGTTTACCTTTCTATAATTGATGAGCTAGGTGTAGAGCTATTTACAGGATACCCACTTGCTTTAAGAGGGGAACCGTTAACAACTCGCCATCGCTATTCTTTTATAACTGCTGGTAGATTTATATACTTCTGCAATGGGTATGGGAAGTTTTGGGAAGTTGAAATAAGAGGAACCCAGCTTCCAACTAGAACAGAAGTAAACCTTGAGGAAGGGAACAAGCCGCTTATTTTATCGTATATCGATGACTTTATAAGCCCATCTTCTTTAAACTACTTTTTTGAGCAGGTAGTTATAACAGGATTTAGAAAGTCTAAAGAGGTTAAAATAAGCAAGGTTTCCGAACCTCCAAGCCCAGACTCCCCATGGCCACCATCAGAGGTGTTAAATACTCAGAGAACTAAAGTGCGATTAGACCCCGGATGCGTATTTGTTTCTGAGCCAGGTCTATGGAGAAGTTACCCCCTTGAAGACCCCAGTGGTTTTTACTGGGTGTATAATGAAGATATCATTGCAAGTGCTGGTGCAGGTACAAAGCTTTTGCTTTTTGGGAGTAAAAGAGTTTATGCAGTGGTTGGGCATGGTACTTCAGTTCAACCTACAAGAACTAGAATTGCAGACTTAAGCATCGCTGGACCCCAGGCTATCTGCTACTTTGACAGGTATGTCTTTTTTGTAGCAAATGATGGCTGTTATTTATCTGATGGGAATAGCGTCACAAAGATATCTTTTGAGATGGACCCACTTTGGTTTGGAAGAGAAGAGCCAGAAACAACAAGATACGTCGAGCAAAAGATACAAAAAACGGCTTACCCATTCCATGTTAATAGACTTGCCTTAAAGAATGTAAACTGCATAAACGACAGAGCAAGACAGCAGGTGATGGTTTCTTTGCCTGCAAACGATTCTCCCGTTAACAACATGGTGTGGGTCTTCAACTACTCTGATATGCTTGAAGGCGTAGGCTCAGGCAAGTGGTCTATATGGGCTGGAGAAGAGGAGCCAACATTTACAGGAACGAGTTTAAATTCCTCTAGTGCGTTCCCTAACAACCCAGCCAGCCCAACCCAATCAAATACAACCAATAATTTATTTCATTGGAATGCTGTCACCTCTGATTACTTTGAAGGTAATCAGAGGATCTTTGCCGGTACAGACAAAGGGGAAATCTTAGAGTTTGGCATTACAAGGCAAGACTGGGAGACATATCCAACCTATAGAGTTAATGGCGATCCACTTGTTACTGGTGTTTTGAGTACATTCCCAGTTGTTGCAAGTCTTGGCAGGGTCGGAAGAGTTGATTCCGATGGAAGAATCATTTGCACAGATGTTGCTGTCAGGCGCAAGCAACTTGGAAAAAATGTAGACGACAGTAGTTCAGCGTCTAAACTAATTACTGTAGTTAGGTCTGAGGGTGAAGGATTAAAGCATTTTGATGTGTCAGAAGCAGACGTTGAGTTTCAAGACACAATACTAAACTCCCAACAGGGAGTTAGTGAGAATACAAAATCTACCCTAAACACTATGGTGCTTGGCGCATCTCCTGCCGGGAGTAATGCGCCCTTAATAAGCTCCGAATACTTTGAAGCATATGCTAGGGTTAACACGCCTGACGAAGAAGGCAGGGCAGCCTACGTTGACCTTTACTCTGAACAGACAACAGAACCTCATAGGTTACAGATTTCTGAAGTACGGGTATACGCTAATGTAAAAGGTGGTTCACAAAGAGAGCAGTCGTAATATAGTCTAGATAGAAAAGGAAATAAAAATGGCTTTAATTACATTAGTGGGTGACAGCGATGGAGACTTGCATACCGCAGCTTTGCATAATGCAAAGTTTGGGGCCATTGCAAGTGTTCTAAATGGGAACGTGGACCATGCAAACTTAACCTACCCCTACTCTGTGGGTAATCTTAACTTTGTTTGCGATGGCCCCAGTATTGCTACTCAGTTTTATGATATTGGAACAACTGACACAACAGGGACAATCGCTGCAAACTCTGCATCAAACACCGCCGGGGACTGTAATGTTCTTAAAGGCTCTTGGATTAAGGTGCCTCAAGCAATTACTGTGACCAGTGTTATTTTAATCTGCCAAGAAACTAACGCTGGCGGTACTCTTGTGTCTGGTCAAAACTACAGCATTAAACTACAAAAATCAGCTACGCTAACAGGTTCTTACAGCACAACTATTGCGTCAGCTAACTACGACTTCTTTGGTCCTTTAACATCTGGCCCCGTTGAGACAGCACTCAGTGTCAGCAGTCCTGCGGTTGATCAAAACCAGTACATTCGACTGATGCTAGAGAATCCAAGCACATTTACCAATCCGCAGCATCCAAACTCATTTTCAGTTCTTATTACTTATAAGACATACACAGTGGCATAGGTACTATAATGGCTATAGATAATAAAATACCCAAGGGACCAAGCAACTCAGCTAAGATGGGTGCTACTCCAGGAACTCAGCAGACTGCCGCAAATAACCTTGCGACAGGCGGGTTTAACCCAAACATGCCTATGGCTAGCCAAGTAGCCAATCAGGCTCGTAGTAGCTACCAGCAGGGCCTTGCCAGGGCTCAGGGTATGCCCACTATGCCTAGCCCGAGACCAACGCCTAGCCCGGCCACTCCCGTTCGTCAAACGGGAAGGCCAGTTGCTGGCAGAGGGATGCCACTTGATCAAGGACGAGGGTACAATATCTTTTCGGGAATGGATGCTGGTCAGATATCAGGTATGAATCAAAGTATGGGGCTTTCAAATATGACAAGCCTTCCCTCTCTTGCAAAAGGGGTCCAGCCAGGCCAGATCTTTAAACCTGGCCAAGGCGCTCAGTTTTCCGGCCAAGTAATGCTGGGAGATGCCCCAAGCGACTCTGATTACTCAAAACCCGATACTCTTACAATAAATGGTCAGGAGTTCGTTTACAATCCTGAAACTGGTAGATATGAATACGGTAACTTAACCTACAACCCAGACACAGGTGAAGTCGTTAGCTCGGTGTTTGGCGTTACTACGAGCCTCGGCACTGTCGATACCCTTGATGAATATGTAGCGGCAAATGCGGCAAATGCAACGCCAGAGGAGACTGAAGAATCACCCGAACTGGTAGGGGGAGTTGAGTTTACAGGCGAAGGGGTTATTAAAAATAGCTTGGCTGAGATTTTAGCGGAAAAGCCTGGTATGGATGAAGAGAAGATGGAAGAAGTTCAAGATATGTTGGACAACAAATATGCGGCCCAGCTTCAAGCAATGCTTATTGGTGTTGACCGGCAAGCAGCAATGATGGGTACTTTTGGGTCTGGTGCCCACAGCATGTCCATCAATAACGTAACAGCCCAGGCTTTAGCCCAAATGGCTGATGAGTATGCAGAACTAGGAAAAGTTGATCTAACTCAGTATGAGACAGACCTACAAGAATCTATTCTTAACCAGTTGGCTATTTCAGATAGGCTTATTGCAAACGCCGACTTTAGTGATGATGGTGCGGTTGAAGACCTTTTGAACATGGAGAAGTTTCTTACAGGGACAGACGAATCTCCAATTTCAAATTACATATCCGCCGAATTGGCCAAAATTGCACCCGGCGGACACCACGCATTTTACGGAATGTTAAATGAGCTTGGGAATAGTATTTTCTCCGACTTGGCTAGTGGAGAAATGTCAGAAACCGAAGCAATAACAAAATATAAAGAGCTTTCAAGTATGTTGTTTTCAGCGCTTACCGCTTACGCATCCGGCGCAGGTGGGGCATTTGTAAGCGTTCCTCACCCTTTTATTCCAGGCAAAACAGTTTCCGCAGCTATTAATCAGGGCGACACTGATGCCGTTCAAGCATTATTTGATGAGTTCTTTGCTGCTGCTGGAATGACCTCTAGCTTTACAGTTAGCTACTAAATTTAAGGAGAATGCTGTGGTTTATAATGCAGAAGTAGCCTTACAGGCAAAAAGACAAAACCTTGCTGAAAAACAGTTTGAAATGGATAACGATCCTTCAAGAATCTTTTTGAAATCTCTTGCGAGTTCTGGGGGGCAGAGCGTAGCTCAGACTCTTGGAAGCATGGCAGTTGGTGCAGCAAAATATAAACTTTTTGGTGGGGAAAGAACCCTCCAAGAAGCAGAAAGAAAAAATAAAGAAACTGAACTCCAAGCGAGAAAAACGCTTGGAGAAACCATTAGAAGCAACAAGGTAACGGAAGACCGCAAGCTCTCAACAGAAGAGCGGCAAAGGGTTGAGGGCTATACAAAACCTTTTATAGATAAAAACAAAGACTTACTAGGTTTAATCGGGTTGGGAAAAGCCACTGTAGAGCAAATAGAAGCACTAAGACAGCAGCTTTTAGACGCAGAGATTAAGCTAGTAAAAGATGGCGCAACCCCTAGAGAGATGTCACTTTTTAGGAATCAAACAGAAACAGTGCGAAACCAAATTAGCAAATCTAAGCTTGGTCAAGCAGCTAGTAGAGTGGTCGGTGCAGGCGGAAAAGTTATAAATGTAGGAGGGGCTGCACCCGCAGACCCAGCGAGCACAGCCAAAAGAAACACAACGCTTTATGAAAATCTAGAGGCTAACTACGCTGCTTTAAATCAAGAGATTAAAAAGCTAGAAGGCCAAAGATCTAATCTTGAGGGCGCAGGGGTAAACTTTGATCCTGATGGAAAGCCTGATCTTGGACCATATTTAGACGAATACGGTCTTCAAAAGGGAAACGAATACCTAGACAACTGGAATAGAGTAAATGCCCAGCAAAAGGCGTTTAACAAAGATGCAAGGATGGTACAGGAACTACCTATGTCGGTATTGCCGTTTTCATTAATGCAGAATGAGTTAGGCGATTATACTTTGCGTAAAGGCATCGGAGAGATAGACGATCTAGATAGAGTGGTAGACAGAGAAACGGCCCAGGTTTTTAATTCCATACAAGCCAATGACTTTACGTTTTTTAGGGACGCAATAAAAAACTCTACCATGGAAGAACTTGCACAACTAGGTCTTAGAGACGAGTTTCTTCCTAATTTGTCAAATGAAAAAAGAAAGGCAAAATTTAGTTCTATTTGGGAAGTGGCAATTGTTGATGGAAGAGTTGTGGATCAATCAGTTAAAGAAAAGCTCATTAATTTCATCAGAGGAAAGTCTTCTAGCAGATTAAAACAAGCTGGACTAAAGCCCTTAAAAAAACAAACCATCCCTGAGAGTAGACTAGATGAAGTCAATAGAGCCCTAGAAGATCCATCTCAGGTTGCCAAAATGATTACAGCTAGGCTAAAGGCAGAAAATCTTATGCCAGATGCCCCAGCAGGTCCGTATGGAAAACTTGACGACGAGTTGGCTATTTATTACGCCGCATTCCCTGAAGAAGCTCGAAATGATATGTTTTATGTTTTAAACGAAACACCAATGGGAGTTTCGCAGGCTGAAAGAGCTGCTTACATAAAAACAAACTGGTCTACATTTGTTGGCAGTATGAAAGAAGGTGTTGCTGTAGAAGCAGATATGCTAGACAAAGTAAAAAAATATATCGAAGACGAGGAAAAAGCAAAAGCGGTAGCCAATGTTTTGTTTAAGGCAAAATCTAAAAGCCCACAATTTGAGACTTCTTTGGGTGATGACATTTACGCTGTGATGAACTCATTTCAAGAATCAACAGGGTATTTTGATTACTCTGGCTTTGGAGATAACAGTAAGTTTAAAAAAGCTATAGAAACGAATCCAAGTTTAGGATTCTTTACTCCCGACGCCCTTGGCAGGCTTTCCGATGATCAGATTTTAAATGCAGAGAAAAATAAACTTTTAGATCCAGAGCTTATGTTAATTTTTAAACAGATCCGTCAGTAAAGGAAACAACAATGCCGTCTCCAGGTTCAACAGAATTTGATTTCTTATACCAAGATCAACCTTTAGAAGAGGAGGATGAGTTTGGGTTTCTGTACGAATCTGCACCAGAAGAGGAAGAAGAGGGTCCTGTAATAGTAGAGGATGTTAACCTCATGCAGCAGGAGAGCCCCTTAGAGGCTCTCCCTGAGCCTACCCCAACCCAAAGCACCCCCATTGCTCCAGAGCAGCCTGCAACGCAAACCTTTGATCCGACACCTCTGCCACCTGAAGCGCAAGCACAGATGTCTATGCCAGACCAAGATGTCTTTGTAGACCAAAGCAAGCCCCTTGAAAAAACACAAACCGGGTTTTTTCTTTCAGGAGGAAAGCAGATTCCTACAGAGCAGATGTCGCTTAGTGCTGATGCGACTAGAAACTCTGCTCTAAATGCTTTGCTTAGGGAAAACCTTACCCCTGATGTTCGAAGAGACTTAAGGATTCAGTACGCAAGGATGCTAGCAAATGAAGGTCATGCGCCTGAAAGATCTAGACCTCAAAACGAAAGAATGGTTGAAAGGCTCAGGGATTTAGCTGAAAAAACATCTAAATCTCAAGAGGGGCTCAAAGCCACAAGAAAAACAGACAATGAAAAGGGGAGCTATAGGAGGGGAAGGCTTCCTTCTGGTCGGAAAATAGGGAGCAAAGAAGACATATACGACACTGTTGCTAGAGAAACGAGCACCTTTCTGTTTGACCGGTCTTTTTCTAAGCCCTTTACGCCAACTCCAAAGCAGTACGTTAATTTACTAGCAAGCGAAGAGCTAATGCAGTTGGCCGCATCAGACAGAAAAGCAATTTTAAAGTTAGTCCCTGCATATTCTCAAGAAGCTAGTGAGCTTAGTGAAGAGGACCTTATTTACGATACGGGTCAGGCAACAGGTCTTGTTACAAAACTTGTGGGTGGTGCGTCTAACATAGTTACTGGTATGGCAGCCATACCATTTGGGATTGGTGCAGCCGCACTAGCGGGCGACACCACAATAACAGGCGAAGCCGTAGATGACGACGTTAACAATGGCGCTATTTATTCAGCCGTAGAATCGTTCTTAAAGTACAGAAAAGACAGCCCCGGATTAGATCCAAGTGAAGTTGTTTTTAATGTTGTTCAGGGTCAGCCAGCAAGCCAAACGTATTTAAATAGACTCCCTGAGATTTCACTTAGGTCAGAAAGGATTGGATCAAACTATAGAATCCCCAAAAACCTATCGTCTGACGTAGCAAAAGTTATGACTAAGCTAGAAGATGAAGAGTTTGAAAAGGAAGCCAAACAAATAATCTCAGATTCGCTGGGTCCATACACCAGCGAAGCCTCTGTAAAAATATATTTTGACAAAATTAAAGCTGGTTTGTTTTTTAGAGGAAGTTTGGAAGACAATGTACCATTAGATGAAAGCCAAGACTTTGCCATTCAGGGTCCCAGTGTAAAAAGAATGGCGGATTTGGTTAGATCTAAACTCATGCCAGGGGAAACAGAAGGGGAAAAGCTTTCGGGTGAGATTGAAAAAGCATACGACTTTTATAATGGCTTTCAACAGGAAGCTCGGGCAGATGCCACAGGAATGCTGCCGTTTGTTGCTAACGAATCAGTAGATGAGCTTCTTTTTGAAGGTAAAGACATCGGCGGAAGATCAGAATTTTTAACAATTACTGGTGGCATTGACCCAAGAAACCTTTCTCCCGCCAAGATGGAGGAGTTTGTTCATCGTTATGTCTCAAAAAGAGAATTCTCTACCTTGATAGAATCCGCCAAAAATGGTGACCTTGGTGATGAGTGGGCAGGCAAAGATGTTTCAAAAGATCTTGCAAACTTAAGGCATCAGGTAGCCGCTCACGTAGCAATGCTTTACAAAGAAAAAAACAATCCCGAGTTTAATTCTGTTTTAGCAGAGTATGGGGATAATTTTGCAGAAGCAATTTTAGCTACACCAGAAGAAATGCTTTTAAGCCTTGTTGGGGTACCCGGCATGGAAAAGTTTTTTAGCGAAGATCAGGTAAAAAGAGCAAAAGCAAAATGGGAAAATGAGCCCCTTTTTGCTGCACTAGACTTAGCTTTTTTTACAAGCATGTTTGCAAGACTAGGTAAGGCTGGAGTAATGAGTGCCACTGCTCTTAACAAAGCATTTAAAGGTGTAAAAAAGGGAGACTACACTGGAGTCAGGAGTGCTTTTTCTGCTGAAAAAACCAAGCTAAAGACACAAGTCGATGACGTTGTGTCTGCTTCTACAGATGACAGATATGCTGATGTAGACCTTGGGGAGGTTGGGGACCTCCCCGGTGTAAGTCTTTTTGTGTCAGATGAAACATCAACAATTGTTTACTCAGAAAAAGAAGCAGCTAGGTTAAGAAAGAAAGCACAAGACTCAACAGACCCTGCTGAGGTAGAAAGTAGCAATAAGGCTGCTGAAGCTTATGAGAAAAACGCAGAGGTTGCCAAAACATACTACGATGAGGGGCTTCCTTCCACTGAAGAAGGAATGCCCAAAGTTACGTTTGTTGAGGAGACTCCAGGTGTAGCCAATAGATCAAAACAAACAACTTCTTCAAAAAGAGTCTCTACTTTTAACGAGGAGGGAAGAACAAAAGACTTTGAAAGAACCTCAGAAAGAACACTAAAGGCAAGAGAAGATCTTTACAAAAGAAACCCAGATCAAAAAATAAGAGATAACGAATACGGAAGCAAAGTAGTAGAACGATTTGCAAAGTCTAGAAACCTTAAAGACCCCCTTTCAAACCCTGGTGGGCTTGTTAGGCTTTTAATAGGCGAGGGCGTCACTGACTCAAGGGTTTATCAGTTTATTGTAGAGAACTCTAAAGTACCCATTGAGGCACCTCGGGACGTAATTGTTCAGCTTACAACTATGGGAAGAAACAAAGCGTACAAGCTGGGCCTTGAATCAAGAACAAAAACAATAGCTGAGATCTTGGACGATGGACCAGTTGGGATTCTTTCAAAAGAGACAAAAGAAAATCCTGCGTATATTAGGTCTCGCCTTGATTCGCTTAAGATTGCTGAAGAGCTTAGAGAGGCTGGGGAATCAAACCCCTATGCTTACTCCGGTCTGTCTTTAACAGACAAGGAGATCGCTGAATTTGCAAAAGGTGGCGAAAGAGTCCGAGTAAAAACACCCTCAGTAAAAAGAAAAATAACTGAGCAAGAATACCTTTTAGATTCCAATGGCACATTTATCGGTGAAAAGGTTGTAGATTCTGCTAGAGGCCCCAAAAGAGTTTACGGGTTTGAGGGTTCGGACTTAAGGCCTGGAGTTCCTCTCTTGAGGGTTATGGGAAAGTGGCTAGTTGGAGACAAAGCAACGGCTATGTTTGCTCAGGCTGGAAGAGGGGGTGTGGGGAACGGTTTGTTTTTTACTGCTCTTGGGACAATGGAATACATGAGGAACCCTTTTGCCTTTGTTCACCTTCCAAAGCTATACAGGGAATCTGTAACAGAATCCCTTAACTACTACTACTCCACCGGAAAAAAACAAAAGTGGCTTGAGGTGTTGCTTACGGGCCTTGTTAAGCCATCTAAGGAAATTGGCACAGATACTTACGCAAAGATCGTAAGACAAATGACAGAAGCTGGGATGTCTAGAAATGAGATCATTGAGTATATTAACTCCCTTCCAGATCAACTTACAGACCAGTTTGTCACAAGAGCGCAAGTAGAAAAGACACTAGGAATAGATGCTGCCAAAGGATATGTTGAAACAACAATACCCGCAGCCAATCACTCGGACTTCATGGTAAACATGCACAAGTCTATGGATGTTGACATAGATATTCCAAAGTCAGAGGTTCGAACCAGTAGAGGGGAATCTGTTCCTGCAACAATGAAGGCATCAGACTTCATTGCTTTAGAGGTTGATGTAACAAAAAAACTTCTTAGAGAAATTGAAGAATTTCAAGCGGAAATAACCAGACTGACAAGCCCAGAAACATTTGATTACGACTTTCACCTCACACACACCGGCAAAAAAGCAATACGAGACCTTGAGTCTGAGATTTTTGTAAGAACTGAAAGAATTAAAAATGGATCTGGGCCCAACGGGGTATATGAGGACGTAAACACCGTTTATTCTTCTCGCGACAGAGTATCGAACAGACAAGCTCTTTCGGAGGTCGGTGAGCTTCGAGGAAGGGTAACCAAGCCTTATAACGAGCTAACCTCTTATGAAAAAGCAGTTGCTGTTGTTTTCCAAGAGCAAGTAATTCCGGCAAAACAAAAAGTGTTTAATAAGGTTGCTCAGTTGATTGCTGGAAATGATACCCAAAAACTTATTCTTTCTTCGTCTATAGCACCAAAAGGCACCATACTTAAAAAGATTGTTCACAACGACCTGAGTGCTGAGTACAGAGTTGTTAAAACTTTTGAAGATACTGCCGCTGGCAACGCACAGGCGGCAGCGTATAAAGAGGCTTTGGGCAAAACTAGCGGTAGTAAAACAACAGCGCAAAAAAAGACGGAAGCTGCTACTGGAAGCACAACCGAGTACATTCTTGCAAACCAAGATGAAGTCTCTTTTAGGCTTCTTTATGGGGATGGGTATGACCAAATGGCTGTAAGGAGGCCTTCAGCCTCCTTCCCTACAGAGGAGTTGATACCAAGCCTTGCAAATTACTTAAGTGTTTATGTCAGTAAAGACGGTTTATCTAACTTAATTAAAAAAACACTCGATGACATTACCAGTGGCAAAATAAGCCCCGCTGAGCAACTACAGTCTATTGAGTACCTGCAAAGACAGATGCTTTTTGGGGTGTCTGGTGGGGCAGAGCTTTTAAAGAAACACGGCGGAGACATTAAAAAGACATGGGATGAAATCCTAAACATGACAGATGTTGACCAAAACAAACTTCTTGGTCGAGCCTTAACACCCCAAGAAAGGTTTTTTCATACCCAGGCTTTTGGTAGTTCATTTGAGCCAAAACAGCTCCTAGATATGTACACAAACTACCAGTATGCTTTGCAGCAAACCTTACTTGGTTTAGATCAGAACATCACAATGTTAAAGCTTCAGAATATGTTAAGAAACAGAGGTCAGATTTTAACAAAAGCCGAGCACAACGCCTTAAAGAGAAGAGGCGACCCAATGGCGAATTCTTTTATAGATCCAGGAAAAGTTAAACCAAGAATCAGGCTTGAGCTTAGCAAAGATGCTCCAATTTTTGGGAATTCTTTCAATGGATTTGTGATGTCAAAAGGAGCAGCGAATTATTTTGCAAAGCAAGCTGGTCTTAACCAAGTCCAGCGAAGCCTTGCGAATAAAACATTTCAAGGATTTAAGTTTGCAAAAATACTTGATGTTTTTGGTGGCGCTTTAATGAGAAACGGTCTTTCTACTGTGTTTTTTCATGGTTATGGCGCGGGGCCAACTCCGGTAAATTGGAAGTATGTAAAAGCATTTAGAGAGGATTATAAGAGATTTCAGAAAGGTGAGCCTTTAAAAGACCCAAGACATGAGCAGGTTATTAGACAGGGAATCGGAACTGGAAGTCGAAAAATAGAGCTAACAGGATCTACAAATCTTTTGGATTCTTTTGAAGAGCTAATGGTTGACATCTTAGACTCTGCTGGAGACTCAAAGGCATTAATTGACTCAATCAAAGGAACCAAAAGCACAAAAGAAATTAACCGCCTTGTAGACATTTTAAGCCTAAAGGGTTTTGAAAAAAGAACAAATACCTTTCTTAATAACTTTAAACTTGCTGATTCAGGGGCTTCTCGAAGAATCCCAGCATTACAAGAAGCCGAGGCAGCAAAGAGTGGCGTTCGAAAAGCAGCCGAAACCGCAGCCGAAGAAACAGGAAACTTTGGATTTGACCGTACCTTGGAAACGTATTCAATATTTGATGAGTACGCTAAGGGTGGATACACCGTTCAGCTTATGGACGAAATGAAACTTCCAAGAGCAAAGGCTTTTGGTATATCTAGTGATACGTTTGTAGACTACTTCGATATGTCTACTCTGTTTAACACCTTTAGATATGCTTCTGGCTCTGGTGCGGGAGCAGGTCTTTTCTTAGGTGCGGGTGTATTTGGAATGCCTTTTGTTTCTTACTCTGCAAATGGGTTTTATCTTGGAGCTAACATGCTATCTAAGAACACTGTGCGTTCTTGGATAGCAGCCCATATGATGCGTTCTCAGGATGATGCCCTTGAGGAAACTCTTAAGCTTAATATGACGGTAGATCAATACCGGGACGCTCTACAAAACCCAACACTCACACTTCTCCCCTACCAATATGCAACCAAGTCAAAGCCAGGTTCGTATATGGGGCCAAAGAAAGACTTTGAAGAGCAGGTTGGTGGTATAGCTAGCATTACAACAGAAAACATTAGCTCGGTGTCATTTATCAGCCCTAAAAGATTAGCGGAGCAAAAAGCAGCAACTGAGGACTTTGGTTGGCCAGATGTTGTTTCTGCTGCATTTATGTCTATTGGTGGTCCTTTTGCGGATATAGTTCGGAATACTCAAAAAACTCAATCTGCATCTTTAAGAAAAAAACACGCTGATGCTTTTATTGAGATATTTGGAGAAGATGGGACAAAAGCTACGAACTTACCAGAGGCAGATATTAAGAAGCTTAAGGAAGCAGTGGACTTTAAAAACCTAAGAGGGTCCATGGACTCTGTTGAAAAGGCAACTGACACTGCATTAAAGATTGTAACACCAACAGTCATCAGTAGCATACTTAAAGTAATGTCTGCCGCCTCAGACGGCGACACTATTTTAGGAAAACAATCTTCTCCTGTAGAGGCGGGGTCTAAGTTTATGGGGTTAGCAATTGTTCCAGCGTCTCTTAGGGCTGTTGTTACTTCTAAAATTACAGATGCTGATAAGGCTGCAAAATACTCAGCTCTTGTTTCTGCCCTTAGTGCAATAAATGCAGCAACAGACGGATTAGATAAAAGAACAGTTGATTACTTCCTTAAGCAGGAAGCCAATGTCCATAAAGACATGAGGTCTCTTAAGGCTGAAATGGAAAAAATTAAAGATCCAATTGCTATTGAAGCTCTTAAAGAGTTAGAGTTGATTGAATTTACGTTAATTGGTGATTGGTTGTCTGGAAAAATTACAGAAGAATCGTATAGAAGATCAATGACTAAACTTGAATACTAAGGAAATGTTATGAATGAGATGAACTATTCGTTACCAAAATACTCACACACGGGCAGTCGTGAAGAACTGCCCCGTGGATCTAAGGCATCTAGCACTAAGCTTTCTACAGGAGAAGCTGGTGCCAACAAGAGCAGCGCTCCCACCACAGGTGGAGACGGCAGCTACCCATCGGAGTAAACAATGGCTGGTAATATCAGAGTGCTTGTTTCTAATCTTGGAGATGGGAATTGGAACGGCGATGCGATTAACATACACACTGGTGATCTTACTGTTTTTTTTCCGCCTAGTGCTGTTAAAGGGGATCCTCCTACGGCTGCCGAGCAGCTTGGTGGAAGTGTAGATACTATTGGTTGGGGGTCTAAGACGAACTGGCTTTTCCAGCTTCATAATACGGCTGGAGCTACTGATATTGGAGACGTGTCTATCTTTGGCTATCGCCCAACTGGAGTTCCAGAGCTTATCAAACTCGTTCCAAGGGCTGATTTTGCCGGAGGAACTGTGTACACATGGGGCGGTGCTGGAGGGGAAGAGGTTTACGGACCTTTTGTTGCTTTCAAGTTTGTGCTTTCCAACATAGATAATGCCCCTGTTATTAACTGTTATGTTGTTGGTTGGAACGAAGGTGACATTTGGGACAATCAACCAAATCTAACGATTACTTAATGAGGTAAACATTATGGGTTCTAGTAGTGTAAAGCCATCTCGCACCGTCAAGCTTGTTTTAGAGGGTGTAGACGAACTTGATGTTCGTCTTGATGACATTGAATCTAAATTTGAAGACATGCTTGTTTTGATTACTGCATTGTCTACAGAAATCGGCAAGCTTAAGGAAGCCAAGAAAGCTCCTGTTAAAAAGGTTGCTCGCAAAAAGGCGGTGAAGTGATGCCAATGTCTAAATCAAAGTCTGGAAAAATGAAAAAGCACAGCACTATGAGCGCAGCAAAAAAACGCGCTAAGAAGACTGGTGGCAAGGCTGTCTCTCTTCCTAAGAAGGGTGCTCGTAATGCTGCTATGAAGAAAACCAAGAGTCGTAGACGCAGGTAATGGCCACTTATACTAAGCCTACTCTTAGGACTCGTCTTAAGAATAAGATTATGGCTAGCTCTAAGGGCGGCAAGGCCGGTCAGTGGAGTGCCCGCAAGGCACAGATGCTTGCATCTGAGTATGAGAAGAAGGGCGGTGGCTACAAAGGTGGCAAAACTGCAAAGCAGAAGAGCCTTAAGAAGTGGACCGGAGAGAAGTGGCGAACCTCTGACAAAAAGCCCGCTATTCGCAAAGATTCTTCTGGCAAGACCGTTACAAAACGGTACTTGCCTGATAAGGCTTGGAAGAAGCTAAGTGCTTCTGAGAAAGCAGCTACCAATAAAAAGAAGACTGCCGCGTCTAAGAAGGGCAAGCAGGTAGTTAAGAATACTAAGGCTGCTGCTAAAGCTAGTAAGTCTGTTAGATCTAAACCCAAGACAACCAGGAAAAAGAAATGAGTTTCTTTAATAGCGTTATGGGCGCGCTCTCTTCCTTGGGGAAGAGCGCACCCTCCACTAAATATATTCTTACAATCTGGCTCAAAAGCCAGCTTAACAAGGACTGGCCTTTATTTGTTAATGGCTTTGATGCTTTGTCCGTTAAGATATGCGATGGGGTAAAAGCTTATCGGAAGAAAGATGCAGGGGACATTATAGCAACTGCTGATGAGCTTAATATGGAGGCTCATGGCTGGGGGTTCCATTACTGCACAACAGAAGAGGACGCTAGGCGAGAGGGAGAGGTCGCTGCTGGCCTTTGTGAGGAGCTGTCCTTGTCAGCATACCATTGGAACGCAGAGAAGCAGTGGGCGGGCTCTGAGGAGCCTGAGCGTAATGCGTTGGCATTTGCGGAAACATTTAAGCTACACGCACCAGATGTAGTATTGTTTGCTAATTGTTTTAACGCACCCGTCACCAAAGAGATGAT
>Ga0209337_1001664_pt1 | contig 16734 bp, 13 predicted proteins | sample LinPmetageLP53_FD_184044 | JGI IMG/M metagenome (GOLD analysis project Ga0209337, IMG submission 184044) | Marine viral communities from the Pacific Ocean - LP-53 (SPAdes) (version 2) | ecosystem: Environmental > Aquatic > Marine > Oceanic | place: Pacific Ocean | collected 2010-02-08
ACGATGATGCTAATGATTTTCATAATATGATTTTTACAGCAGCAGGAACAGCGGGAAGTACGGACGCAAGAACTTATACTATTTATTATGGGACAGAAGGCGCAACAGCGCAGTTTTTAGCCTCAACTTTATCTACTGCTTCTGGCGTGACTGCGCCAATAGTTTTTAGCGTAACAGAAATCTATAATCCGTAGGAGCTTAATATGTTCGGATTGCCTATAGAAGCCGTATCTATGTTAGGGTCTACCGCGTTAGGCGGTGTCATGAAGATGTGGGCGCAGGCGCAAGCTGACAAAGCCGAACAACACAAAATGATGATGGGCTACAACAAGTCCATACAAGAAGGCGTAGATAGCGCTAGAAACTACCAAAACCCTAATGCCGCATGGATACGACGATTTATAGTGGTTTCTGCAATGATGGCAGGTATCGGTGTTGTTTTCCTTGCTCCGCTATTAGGCCAAGCTACTAACATTCCTGTAGAAATTACTACTGGAAGCAAATACTTATTTGGTATCTTTGACAATACTAAAACAGCAGTAGAGTATATAACAATGGATGGGTGGGTAACTCCTGAATGGTTGCCCGTTGCTATAATGAACATCATAGGTTTCTACTTTGGTAGCGCCGCAATGACAAGGAAGTAATCATGGCTAAACCGTTTGTATATACCTGTACGCTAGATAGAGTAGTCGATGGAGATACGATAGACGTTAATATCGACCTAGGGTTTAAGATTGTTCTTGCAAAACAAAGAGTTAGATTAGTAGGTATTGATACTCCAGAATCAAGAACCAGAGATTTAGCAGAAAAGAAGCTGGGCTTAGAGGCTAAAGAGTTACTTAAAGAACTAACCAAAGACGGGTTTGTATTAGAGTCGCAAGGACGTGGTAAGTACGGACGCATCTTAGGGGTGCTTTGGGATAAACAAGATAATTCTATTAACGAAAAACTAATAGAAGCTGGCCTTGCAGTTGAATACTGGGGCGGCACTAAGGTTAAAGTGTGGGGAGCTTACTAGTCTAATGTTAAGAAAGTTAGTATTTAGGCCCGGAGTTAACAAAGACATATCTGACTACTCTGCAGAGGGTGGCTGGTATAACACAAACAAGGTTCGCTTTGTTCAAGGGTTTCCTAAGAAGATTGGTGGGTTTGCTAAGTACACGGTATCTGCGTTTATTGGTATTTGCCGTAGCTTATATAACTACACCCCGTCTGGTGTCAGTAACTTCATGGCAATAGGCACAAGTCAAAAAGTATATTTGGATACGGGCGGTACGATTACTGATATTACAGGGGTTAGATTAACCTCTGGTGGAGGAGATCCTACGTTTACCTCTACAAGCGGATCATCAACAATCACAGTAACTGAAGCAAGTCACGGAGCTAATGCAGGAGACTACGTAACTTTTTCAGCCGCTGCTACTTTAGGTTCTAGTAATATTACAGCTACCATACTAAATAAAGAATACGTTATAGCTAGTGTTACTGACGGCAATGTATTTACTTTTACAGCCTTAGATGCAAACGGAGATGCTTTAAACTCTAACGCCGCAGTTTCCGGTGGCGGCGGTGGTAGCACCGTAGCGCAATATCAAATGCCTGTTGGTCTTGATACAAGTTCAGTAGGGCTTGGTTGGGGTACAGATGGCTGGGACGAAGGTACTTGGGGTACAGCTTCTGCAGTAGCAGATGGGGTGTATTTACCGCTTAGACTAGTGCATTTTACAAAATACTTTGACGATCTGGTGTACAACGCTCGATATACTATAGATGGTGACGACTCAGGAGAGATATACTATTGGGCTAATAACTCAGCACTAAACACTCGTGCGGTACTTTTAAGCACACTAGGTAGTGCGTCAGACGTACCAACTAAAGTTACGCAGGTACTTATATCTCAAGACAACACTAGCGGAACCCTACTAGCGTTAGGGTGTGTACCTTACGGTCTTTCAGCCCACGATCCATTGGTTGTTCGTTGGTCTGACGCTACAGTAATTCAAAATTGGACTCCTAGCGATTTAACTACAGCAGGCTCACTTAACGTACAAAATGGTTCTTCAATTATGACTGGAGTACCTACTAGCAACGAAACCCTTATATTTACTGAATCTTCTGTCAACTCATTAAAATTTATTGGTGGGTTTGAAGTGTTTAGGCTAGATGAGATATCTAACTACGTTAGTTTGATTGCCCCTAATGCGGTTGTTAATGTAGACAGCGTTGTGTATTGGATGGGCAGTAATAAGTTCTATATGTACAACGGACGAGTACAGACATTGCCGTGTACGCTAGATGATCATGTGTTTAAAGATTTTAACGAGGCACAGACTGACCAGTTCTTTGCAGGACTAAACGCTGAGTTCCATGAAATATGGTGGTTCTATTGCTCCTCTAGTAGCACAACTATAGATACATACGTCGTGTACAACTATTTAGATAACATCTGGTTCCACGGCGAATGCGACGATAACTTTGATAGAACTGCATGGTCAGACTCTACAACACGCCAATACCCACAAGCAGCAAGCGATGATGGGTTTATCTACAATCATGAGTTTGGTAACGATGCCGACGGTTCAGCATTAAGTGCCTCTATTACATCAGCCAGTGTGTCGTTAGATGAGGGTGATAGGTTTACGTTGGTTAGAAAAGTTATCCCTGATATGAATTTTGTTGGGTCTGATAATAACGTAACACCTAGCGCATTAATGAGTATAGACACTAAAAACTTTCCGGGGTCTAGTGCTACAACAACCAGCACAAGTCCTAGCGGCAGTTCGTTAGCTACTACAGCAGTAAGCGCTTCTACAATAGATGAATTTACAGAGCAGTTACATATTCGCGCTCGTGGTAGGCAACTGTCGTTAAAGATACAATCTACTGCAGCAGGTGTTGCATGGCAGTTAGGTACACCACGCGCTGATGTAAGACCTGATGGGCGTAGAGGTTAGTATGGCATTCCAATCGCATAAGTCACCTAACTTGCCCATGCCGCCTAGCGAGTATAACAATGGGTATTTTTTTGACTTAATACGGTCTATTGGGTCGTACTTTAGTATCCATGACAGCAAAGCAGGGTTAAGCCTAGATAGTGTTGTGACTGACGTAATACAACTGCCCTTCGGTGCTTTTGCAGCATCTAACGGGGCTAACAACAACATTGCGTTACCTAACAAGTCTTTTATACGTATCACAGGGCCGACAGGCGCATTCAGTATTTCTGGCATTGCAAAGCCTGATAACCCAGACGGACGGGTAGTCATACTCTATAATACAACTTCTCAGCATATGACCATTACGGACAATGCTACTTCTACAGCAGCGAACAGAATACTAACAAACACAGGGGCTGACGTAGTTACTACGGGCACAGGCATTGTATCTCTTATATACTCTGTAACAGACGCACGTTGGATACTTTTAACTTCGCTACTTTAGGGATATAGTAGGCAATATGAATATGCAATACGAACAAGGTGGTGCGGTTAAACAAGCACAAGGTTTAGCAGCGTTAGGTCGTGGGCCTGATACAGAACTTGTTCATATGACTCCCTCAGAGATTAAAGGGCTAAATACTTTAGCACAAGGGTTTGGAGGAGGGTTAACTGTTAACCCCAATACAGGGCTACCCGAAGCAGGGTTCCTAAAGAACATACTACCTATGTTAATAGGTGGCGCTTTAACTATTGGTACTGGGGGTTTAGCAGCTCCGTGGATGATAGGCGGGGCAATGGGGCTTGGTGGGTTAGCTGCATCTGGCGGCGATTGGAAACAAGCGCTTAAATACGGGCTTGGTGGGTTTGGTGGCGCGAGTATAGCAACTAGTTTAGGTGCAGCAGGTGCGCCCGTAGTAACAGGAGCAGGAACAGGAGGAGTAGGAGTAGGAGCAGGAACAGGAGGAGTAGCAGGAGCAGGAGCAGGAACAGGAGTAGGAGCAGGAGTAGGAGCAGCAGGAGCACCATTTCCATCAACAGCATCATCATTTATAGATCCAACAGCGTTATCAGCAAGTGTTTCACCTAATTTTTCTTCGCTAGGTACAAATCAAGCAAGAAACATACTTGCATCTTCTTTATCTCCTGCTGTTGGTGCTCCAACATTAACTAACGTAGGCAGAGGGCTTGCTAGTCCCGGCGTGTTTAGTACACTCGGAAGCAATAAACTAGGTTTAGCTGCATCGGCTGCTGGTATGGCTGCAGGGTATACGCCGCCGAAACAAGAAAAAATAGAAATGGAAAAAGAGAAAAACTTTTTTCCTGAAGGTGGATATAAAACCAATAGAACAGCGCAAAACGTAGCTCCAATGGAACGAGATTCTTTTGGTAATTTTGTTCCTAGAGCATCTGAAGTGGCGTACTTTAATCCTAACGATGGCGGTATTTCACAAGTAAACTCTAATGCACGTAACTACTTTGGCCCTGAAGGTACAGAACCTAATTTTTACGGTGGCGGCCCATATGGAACCAATAGCCCACCATTACCCAATCCTTTCGGAACCCAATATGCAGCTCAAGGCGGCCTTATGGGGTTTGCTGGTGGTGGTTTAACTGAAGGGCCGGGTGATGGCATGAGCGATGACATTATGACCTCTATCTCTGGGCAACAAGCTGCAGCGCTATCTCCGGGCGAGTTTGTAGTGCCTGCTGACGTAGTATCTGATATGGGCAATGGTGATACAGGCGCTGGCGCTAAACAACTATATGCTATGATGGATAGGGTACGTAAAGCACGAGGGGGTTCTGTAGAACAACCTGATGCAATAGACCCTAGAAAGTATATGTCAGCATGACCAAGCATCTAGATTTTATTTGTGCTGATATAAGAGTAGAGTGGGATTGGATTAAACCACAAATAGAAACTATATTGTCAAAGCAACCGCGTTTAACATATAGACCAGAAGATGTGTACGCTAACTGCATTAATGGTAGCGCAATATTAATGGTTGTAGAAAAAACAAAATTTGTTATTGTAGAAACTACAATAGATCCTTTTACGCACAAAAAAACATTAAATATTTGGCTTGCTTGGGTGTCGTCTGAACATAAGTCACAAATTAATACAGCTACACACCTTCCATTTTTTGAAAGTATGGCTCGTGATCTTGGCTGTTCTTACTTAGAATGTAGTACAGACAAGCCAAGTTTAGGCCGACTATATACCAGCGTTGGGTGGGAACTAAAAACCCAAGTGTACATAAAAGATTTAGGAGAAGCATCATGAGTGGTGGCGGTAGTAGTGGCCCACAAAATTCAACTTCAACAAGTGAAGTAACCACAACAACAGTACCAAAATACTTACGACCGTATTTGACTGATGTTGCGTCAAGGGCACAAGCGGAATCAAGAACACCGTACCAAACGTATGGTGGTCAGCGTAATGAAGGGTTTAACGCCGACCAACAAGCAGTCATGGGTAATGTTCGGGGTATGGAAACTCCGGGGCAGTTTGGGCAAGCATCTAATATGTATGGCGCTCAAGGCAACTTAGGGTACGGTGCGGCTACACAAGGTCTTGGCGGTGCGGGTATAGCTCAAGGTATGGGTATGAGCCAAGCAGCTCTGGGGGCTATGGGTGGTTTTGGAACTGCAGGTCAGCTTGCAGGGCAAGGGAACACCGCTACTACACAAGGTATGCAACGAGCGTTTGCTGATTCTACTCCACAAACATTTGGCGCAGCCCAAGCGCAGCAATACACTAATCCGTTCCAACAACAGGTAACGGATGTAGCACTACGTCAAGCAAGAGAAGAAGCTACCCGACAAGGTAATTTAGCTAACTTATCTGCAGCAGGCCGAGGCACAGCGGGTGGTACTCGCCAAGCTGTTATGGATTCTATGCGGAACCGTGACTTGTCTACGCAACTATCTGATGTACAGATGAGAGGCAGTATGCAGGGTTTTGAAAACGCGCAGCAACAGTTTGAACGCGACCAAGGCCGACGTATGGGTTCTGCTAAATTAGGCGCAACTATGGCAGGCCAAGGGTTTGGTGCAATGGGTCAAGCTGGACAGCAATATGGTGCTTTATCTGGGCAAGGCTATAACGCATTTGGGCAGAGTAATCAGCTACTAGGCCAAACAGGAATGCAAGGTTTAGGGCAGGGCGCAGCAGGATTAGCCAGAACAGGGCAAGCGCAGCAGCAAGCTGATTTAGCTAGATATAATGCACAATTAAGCGTAGGTGATAAACAACAAGCGTTTAACCAACAACAACTTGATACTGACTATGCCGATTTTCTTAGACAGCGGGATTATGGCAAAGAACAAGCTAATTTCTACAGCGGTATTGTTCGTGGGTTACCACAACAAATGGGGTCAACTGGGATTGCATACGCCAATAAAGGTCAGCCTTCTATTGGGACTCAACTCACAGGATTAGGTGCAGCAGGGATAGGAGCCTACATGAAATCATGAATACAGTAATGCCGCCTAATAGAAGGTTAGATGAAATATTCGGATACATTAAAAAGTTGTCTCCTGATCAACTAACAGAACTTATACGAACAAATCCAAATAGTACAGAAGCTACACTTGCTTTAGGGCTAGTAAATTCACAAAATGATTTTCGTGACCGTGTTCAAGGCCAGCAAGGTGACATGCCTACTGTAAAAGACGGTATTCTTGGGGTGGGGGTAAACCAAAATAATGCAGATATGCGTATGGATGGTATTGCGGCAGTGCCTATGGAACCACAAAATTCAAGTGTAGTCCCTATGAGTGGCGTTGCAGGGATACCTGCTAGAGAAATGACTATGACCGCAGCGCAAGGTGGTCTTATAGGGTTTGCTGGAGAGGGCGATAGTTTAGTCGAAGACCCTGTTACTATTTATTCTGGCAATCCCCCAGAACAAAAAGAAGGATTTATGTCGGCTATTAGCGATTACGTTGGGCCACAAGGTTCTATTATTGGCGGCGACGAAAATAGTTTTTTTGATTATACTAATCCGCTTGATTATTCAATGTTGATTCCAGCCGGAGCAGGGATAGGCCTAGGCTATAAAGCAGCTAAATTTGCGGCATCAAAAGCAAAACCAGCTTATCAGAGATATAGACAAAGTTTAGGGCGAAAAGAACTAGACAAGTTAGGGGGAACTTTTCCTAAAGGGGGAGGGTTTAGAACTACAAGTCCGGGTAAAGCGCCTACAAGATTGAAACAAGGTAATAGCCCTAAAAAACCTAGTAAAAACACTAACGAAACAGCTACAGCTTTTACAAAAAGAATGAACGCATATAAATTAAAAAAAGCAAAATACGATCAAAAAGTTAAAGACGCCAATAAAGATTTTAAACAAAGACAAACTGCCTATAATAAAAGAGTAAAAGATGCTAAAGATGCTACTGAAGCCAGTAAATACGAAGCTATAAAAAAATTAGGTAATAAAAAGATAAAAGGAGCAGCAATACCCACTGCGCTTACTGGCGCGGGAATTTATGGTCTTACAAGGGCAGTTGGTAAGGGAGTAGACAACTTACCTGAAAATGGATATAGCGTTGAACGTGCTGACGGTGAAGGTGAAGGCGCAGGGGCAGTTGCAGGAACAGTTGCAGGGACAGGCAAAGATAAAGATAAAGGTTCGTACGTTGCAGACGCACTAATAGCTGGGGGGCTTGGATATGCTTCTGGCAAAAATATAGGTGAGTCAGGCATCATCGGTCTGGAGTATGCAAACAAAAGACGATCTAGTATGTCCGACAAAGAAAAATTAGCTTACGATAGAGAGACTCAAACAAAAGTAGCGCAAATTAAAGCAAATAATGCACTCGAAAGATCAAAACAACTTACTAACGCTAACAGAATGAAGTTTGCAGAGGTAGTAACTGAGTTTACAACAGACGCACAAAATGGGTTGCCTAGACAAAAGAAAATGCTTAAAGCCCAGTACGGGGACGATATAACAGGTATTCTTACAGAATTAGGTGTAGATATAGCTCAATATCAACTACAAGCAGAAGGTAGAGATCCTGAAGCATTCTTAGATTCGGTTATAGATCAGGCGTTAACTGAAAAATTTAAAGCTAACTACATTGCACAAACAGGCATTCGGTCACCTACAGGATCTAGTTAATGCCACAGTACAACGTAAAATCGCCATCAGGGGAAACGTATGTTGTAAATGCTCCTGAAAGTGCTACACAAGAAGAAATAATAAACTACGCGCAAAGCCAAATGTCTCCAGCGCAATCTAGTGTATACGACAGCACAAGCGCACCAAAATTTGATAGGGGTTTATTAGGTTCAGTGCTCCCTGCTATTAGCAGAGGCTATGAAGGAGTAAAAATAATGGCAGGGGACACTCTCCCTGCTGTTGCTGGCTCGGCTCTTGGTTTTGACGACTACGCCAAGGCACAGTTGGAAGATGCTAGAATTGCACGACAGAACCTTGATTTAATAAACCCTTCACAGGTCAAATCTTTTAGAGAAGTAGATAGTGTGTATGACGGGCTTATATACGGCATAGAGTCTATTTTTGAACAGGTTGCGAATGTAGGAGTTACGGTAGCATCTGGAGGAGCAGGTGCTATAGCAGGCAGAGCTTTAGTAGGTAACGCACTTAGAAAAAAACTAGGGAACGAAGCAAAAAAACTTAGTAAAGGTAAGTCAGCGCTCAGTAAAAAAGATATAACTGCGGCTAATTTAGCATTACGTAGTGAAGTTGCAACAGCGCAACTAAGCGCGGCTAACACAGGGGCAATCACAGGTGCTTTTTTTGGTAGTTATGCTCTAAATGCTCCAGAAGTATTTAACAATATATACGACGCTACTGGCGAACTTGCCCCCGGTGCAGCGTTATTAGCGGGTTCTGCTGCCGCCGCACTCGATAGTATTTTGCCCCTTGCGATAATTAAACAATTTAAAAAACATCCTGCGCTTAAAAAAGAAGTTGTTGGGCAAATACTAAAAGGAAAAGGTGTTAGCCCAAGTGTATTACGAGCCGCTGGTATTGGCATAGGTAAGGGGATGGCACTTGAAAGTGTTACTGAAGCAGCGCAAGAAGCAATTAGTATAGCTGCAGAAAGAATTGTTGGTGATAACTACGAAGCATTTACTAGCGAAGAATTTGATCGGCTGATAGAAGCGGGGCTTCGTGGTGGTATAGCAGGTGGCGCGTTTGGTGGTGTAGGCGGCACTAGAAAAGGTATTGGTGAAAAAGCAATACAACGTAGATTTGCTGAAAGAAAAGCAGAAAAAGACGCAAAAGACGCAATAAAAGCTGCAGAAGGAAAACCAGTTGACGACGCTGCCCCTATTGAAGCTCCTGTTAAAACTGCTCCTGTCGTTGAAGCTGCTCCTGCCATAGAAGTTACTGATGAACAGATAAGTCAGTACATTAACCCAACCGAGCAAGAAACTAATAGGCTAAGTGAGATTGAAACTCTTGTTGCTGAGATAGCCAAAAAACAACAAGCAGAAGGCGTAACTATTGACGAACAGCAAAACCGAATTGTTTTGCAGGAAGAAGCTGAAGCTATACGAACAGCCGTAAGAAATCGCGCAAAAGATGAATTTACCGTTGCGACTGCTCCTATTGAAGCTCCTATTGAAGCTCCTGTTGAAACTGCTCCTGAACTTACAGAAGAAGAAGCTATAAGAAAGCGTATAGCTGATATAGAAGGATACTTTGATGGTACTGAAGCCGCACTTGATCCTGAAATTGTAGCAGAACTAGAAGAATTACGAGCAAGGCTAGCAGGAGAAACAGAGGAAGAAACACAAGCTAGATTAGCGGCGGAAGAGGCAACAGCGAAAGAGGCAACAGCGCCAGTAGAAACAGAGGAAGAAACACAAGCTAGATTAGCGGCGGAAGAGGCAACAGCGAAAGAGGCAACAGCGGAAGAAACAACTGATACAACGGGTGATTTATTTAAAGGGCAAAAAGAAGGTGTTGCGTACGACCTAACCGCTGGTACAACGGCAGAGACGCTCGGAACGAGAAGGAATTATGAAAATGTTGCTTTTGTTAAGCGGGTACAAGAAAAACTTTTTGCAGGTACTTATTTATCCAAAGAAGAAGCAGCGGAAGAATCTAAAAACGCATTAGCTGCATTTGCGTGGGAGAAGAAAAGAAAACAACTACAGAAAAAAGTTGATACCGGATACAAGAACTTTATAGCTTTTCGTGAGCGCGTAGGTTTTAAAAGTGCTCCGCTTAGAAAAAGTAAACTAAAGTTTTTAGATAAAGCTGAAAGAGAATTAAAACTACACTCTGAAAATGCGCCAGAAGGTGTAGAGGGTAATTTAGGAGCGAGTACCTATGGAAAAGTTTTTGCGGTAAGAAGCGAAGTTTCTACGATAGGCGGCCTACCAATAATGGGGGCTAGTCAAATAGGTTATAGCTCTGCTAGACAGCGTAATTCTGAAGTACGAATAGACCTTACAGACGGCGATGTCAATAATAAAGAACGAGTAGAAAACGTAATAATGGCTCGTTTTGGAAAAGCAGCGTTAGGGAAAGACTCTAAATTAGAAAAAAATGCTTTGTTGCCTACAGTACGTGTTTTTAATAGTTATCTAGATATGGTAGAAGAAGCCAAAACCAACTCAGAATTAGCAAATTATTTATCTGAACTTGGGGTATACCCCGCTAAAGGGGCTTTTTCAGTAAGTTTAGGTAACGAGAATGTTTTAGGTGTTGCTTATAAAGCAGAAAATACGTCAATTATATTTGCAGACAGAATATCTATAGGTGGCGAATTTTCTGTATTTATGCACGAAGTAGGTGTGCATTTAGGTATGCAAGGATTATTAGGTGAAACAGAAAACACTAAATTTACCCAAAGAATATTAAAGTTTGCAGAACAAAAAGATGGGTCTGCAGAAAGTAATCTTGCAATTGAAGCAATAGATAGGATAGACAAAAACTACAGTGACAGCTACCCAGACAAAGACACACGATATGATACAGAACTTATTCCGCATTTTGTTGATATAGCAATAAACAAAGGGTATGCGCCTTCTGATGTAGCACTCCCTAATGCAGAAGTAGAAAAAAGCTCATTAGTAAAATGGTTTAGTGATCTTATAAACACGTTACGTAAAAAATTCATAGACGTAATGTTTAAAACTGAGTTAACTGTCCAAGATATTGTTGATTTAGCAAATGGCGCTGCACAAACATCTATGCAGATAGGGCAAACAGACCCGATACCCATAGAAGCAAGTAATGTAGACACTTCAAACATCCCAGCATTTAGTTTAGCCAGCAATGTTAAAGAGACTATGGATAAAACTTTTGATTATGCTGATGAATTAATTAGTCGCTCAGAAACAGGCAGCGATTTTATGGATGGTATTGTAGGAAAACTTTCAAATATACCTATGCAAGTAAAAGGTCTTATGTGGGGGTCATTAAGTTTTTGGCAAATGTCAGATATAGTAAAAAGTTTTAACCCTGTACTGGCGCAACAACTAAAAGATTTAGACGCAATAGTTAAAAATAGGTCTTATGAAGTAGCTAAAGCAAGAGAAGCAGTTTTAGTAAAGGTGCAGCAAAAAAGAGTCGCACTTAGAAAAATAAAAGAAGAAAAAGGCGGTCTTGAGTACGCTAAATTACTGACAAGTATGGAAGATTTTGCAATGGACGCAACTCTAAATCAATTTGATTTTAGAAAAAAAAGTGTCTTAGAAAGCAAAACACTAGATGCAAAACAAAAAAATCTTTTGCGTCGGTATAAAGCACTTCCTAAACCTATGCAAGAAGTAATAACTGACATAGCTAACGAAAACGATGCCAATAGAGAAAAGTTTATTAGGATCTTAGGGCGGTACATCGGGGACGCTAAAAATCTAGTTGACGGAAGTTCTATGTTGTCCGAAGAACAACTTGCAATACTTTTAAGGGATAGAGCAAACATTGCGCCTTATTTTGCGTTATATAGAGTCGGAGGGTATTGGATAAGTTACCCAAATAAAAATTTTAACCCGAACGAAGAAGAAAGTCAGACTAACCGCCCAACTACAAAGCGTTCTTTTGAGAATGTTACGCAGCGCAGGAGAGCTATTGCAAAAGTTATACGAGACGGCGACGCAATTAAAGATGACATAAGAAAATATACTCCCAGCAAAGGAAAGAACAACGAAGAGACTGCCAGCTCTAGGATACTTTCAAAAACAATAAAACAACTAAAAGCGTCAATGGCACAAGATACCACGCTAGATAACCCTGCTATGAGTGCGGTGTTGGATCAGCTAAACGAAGACTATATGAATTTATTCCCTGCATCCAACACTATGAACCAATGGAAAGCGCGTCAGGGCGACCCCGGATTTAGAGGCAACGTAGTAGAAGACTACGCTACTTTACATCTTAAACAAGCAGCGGAGTTTGCTTTATTTGAAACCGCTGGGGAACTTAACGACGCAATAGAGGCTATATTATCTACAGATACAAGCACCGACACACTAAATAGTCTAAGAGAAGAATTAAATAATAACCCACCTAATGACCCAGAGCAGCTAAAAGCGCTCGAGTTTCAGATAAAAAATTATGAAGCTAGTACACGAGTAATACAAAATGTTAGGGATAGAGAAAGTTTTTTACACTCTCCTGTAGCTGGGCCATACGCAAGAGGATTTTCTTATTTTGGGTACGCTTATTTAATAATGGGAAGTATAGCTTCTGCGGCTATCCAACTTACACAAGTTCCAATGGTGGCTTTTGGGTCATTGGGTGGAGAATATGGCTACCCTGAAGCAGCAAAAGAAATAGCAAAGGCGTGGGGAACCTACTTTAGAACTGCTGGGAAAGATGATAATACGACGCTCCGTATTTTTTCTGGTGACTTGCTGCCTGTAGGGGTAAAAGGTTTTGGTAGCGAAAAAGGATTTGAGCTTTCTGATGTATCTATGTTTGCACCGCGTGATGGTGCAAAAAAACAAAGTTATGATTTATCTGATGCGGCAAGAGAACGGCTGTACGAAGCGTCTTTACGAGGTACGATTGTCAGGCGTTCCACTGCTCAAGAAGCGGTTGACGTAGCTACTTCTAGCGATAGTTATTTTTCTAGGGCTTGGACTAAAGGTAACTTAGCTGGTGGTTGGGCTTTTCAAAACATGGAAAGACTTAATAAAGAAGTAACACTTTTAGCAGCGTTTAATCTGGACAAACAAAAATACCCTACTTTAAGTGAGGAACAACATACTGCTCGCGCTATTGAAATAACTGAGTTTATCAATGGCCCTTCATTAAATGAATCAGGGCCATCGTGGTTTTATAAAGGGCCGGGCAAATCAATAGGTACGTTCAAAAAGTTTGCTTTTTCTCAGCTATACATTCAAATAAAACTAGCAAAAAATGCTTGGAATGCTATAGAAGACCCTACCCCAGCGGATATCCAAAAACAAATTGGTACTCTTAAAGAGGCTGCACTTAAATCAACAGACCTTGCGGAAAGGGACAAAATATTTAAAAATATAGCGTCTCTACAAAGAGTTTCTATCCGCCCAGAAGGGTCGCTTTCTGCAAAAGAAATAGCTCGCCGTCAAATACTTGGGATATTAATCCCTGCTGTTGTATTTGCTGGCATTAGGGGCGTACCTTTTTACGGGGCGCTAACTATGATCTACGATTTCTTCTTTGAAGACGACGATGACGAAGAGTTAAATGATTTAGACTCTATGTTGCAGGAAGCCTTTGGGGACTTAGGGCGTGGAGGTTTGGTGGGGGCTATATTAGGTGTAGATTTTGCTGGTAGAACAGGCATGTTTGGGTATGCCTACAGAGATGATCCTTACCGTAGAGAAAAAATAGGTGATTTTGCGTACCTTATTGAGCAAACGCTTGGCCCTACGGCGCTTATCTATAGGAATGTCGATAAAGCTATGGATTTACAGGAGCAGGGACACACGTATCGAGCAATAGAAACTCTTTTGCCTGTTGCAGTTAAAAACCCAATGAAAGCACTTCGTTATGACATGGAAGGGGTGTTAAATAGAAATGGTGTACCTATAGTAGAAGATATATCTTTCTTCAATAAACTTATGCAGCTTATAGGGTGGTCACCTTATGAATTAGCCCAGCAGTATAGAAGAAATGAACTAATATCTAAAAAAGAAAAACGAGTGCTTAACAGAAAAGAAAAACTAAAAAGATTATATTTTTACGCAGTCTACGCAGGCGATACGGAAGAAGAAGACAGAGTACAGAAATTAATAGATGAGTATAACGATGGTGATTTAGTTCAGAAGTCTGGAAATACTTTGTCTTCTCCTGCGTTAAATAAATCCTACACTACAAGACTACGACGGATGAATGAAAGCACAAACGGACTTTACATAAACCCGAAAGCTCGTCCGGCATATGAAGAAGGTATTTAGAACTAGATAATGAATGAAGTCTTTACATTAATAGCTGAAGTTGGTTTTCCGATAGCCATATCTCTTATCGGTGGTTTCTTTGTGTTCTTATCTATCAAGTTTATACTGGCATCTGTCGTCGGTGATGTCGATGCAATCCACAATATAGTCAGTAACTTAGACAATAGAGTTAAGACAATGAATCATGACATGGTGCGTATGGATTGTACGATGTGCAGTGTAGTAGGGTTACGCCCAGACCTAGAACGAATAGCTAGGGCTAATGGGAAAGAAGATGCAAGGAGAGACTAGTGGATATTGCCCAGCTAATAGGCGAATACGGGTTTCCCATTGTAGCTACAGTCGGCTTGCTCTATATGATCTATTTCATATGGCAGTTTATTACTACTGAAATAAAGTCAAAATTAGGCGATACTATAGTTACTTTAGTTGGTTTAATTGACAGAATACGGATGTTGGATAATGACATCATACGCTTGCAACAGAAACTAGATACGGTGATAGAGTTACGTGAAGCAGCAGATCGTAAAGATACTAAAAAGAACAGCTAGTGTTATAGGCCACATCCTCGGCGTAGCAGCCGTGTGTATCTTTCTTATCTTTGCAATCATATTGTCCTTGGGTAATGTGTCTGCTGATGAGATGTTGTTTAAGTTTAAGAACCCAAGTTTCTCAGGCAATGCCGCCAGTTCCCATTATCTCACCATAGAAAACCAACAGTTCAATCGTGACAAAGCAATCAAAGAAGAGATACTGGCGTATAAAGAAGAGTTAGCTAGAGACTCTAACAACACCACTCTTGCTAGGTTTATACGTAACCTTGAGAGTAGAATATACGCAGAGCTATCCAGACAACTTGTTGATAACATGTTTGGAGAAACAAAATCTGAGAGTGGAAGTTTTACGCTAGAAGGCAATCGAGTGGATTACAGCACTGATGGAGATAAGGTTACACTTACAATCAACGAATCAGACGGTGGGACAACTACTATATCTGTGCCTATTGGCAGCTTTACTTTCTAGCTGCGCGTCAGTCAATAACCACGTTCTGCCTAAGATTGAGAAGGCTACGGTACGCAAGCTGCTTATCACAGAATTAGCCCGTGTAGATCCCCCGGAAAAGAAACCTGTAGTTGCTGTATATACTGGGGCTTTTGTAGATGATACGGGGCAGCGCAGAAGTAACGGTGAGTATGCGAGCTTTAGTACGGCTGTCACACAAAATCCTTCTGCTTATCTAATACGGGCGTTACACCATGCTGGATCAGAGAAACGAGGATTCTTTGACGTTGTAGACCGAGTAGGGCTAGAACATCTTGCGAAAGAGCGGCAAATTATAAGGTCTGCTAGGCAAGATTTCAAAGAAGAACAAAAGCTAAAACCTTTACTTTTCGCGGGGTTACTGATGCAAGGTAGCGTAGTAGGTTACGAAAGTAACGTAACTTCTGGTGGTGTTGGGGCTAGATACTTGGGCATCGGCTTGTCTAAAAGCTATAGAAGAGATACGCTTTCTGTTTCTTTACGTACAATATCAGTGTTAACAGGGCGGGTGTTGTTAGAAGTTTTAGTCACAAAGACCGTACTTAGTGTAGCATATAACGAAGATGTATTTAAGTTTGTAGCAAATGGTACAGAGTTAATAGAAATAGAGAACGGATCGGTAAAAAACGAGTCTATAAACATAGCACTCCAAGCAGCAATAGAAACGGCGGTATTGCAAACTATTAACGACGGTATAGCTAAAAAATACTGGAGTAAAAAAGATGAATAAAGAAGACAATAGTTTACTTATTCTTTCTGTTGTTGTAGTGCTCTATCTGTATATTGGTGGGGCAAGTCAATTACTAGCTGCTGATAACGAAATCTGGATGGATCAATCTGGAGCTACGGCGAATATAGATCTTGAACAACAAGGGGGATCAAACCTTATTGGTGGTGTCGGCAGCGTTCCCGGTACGCTAACTGACTTTGATTTTATTGGCACGACCAACACGCTAGATATAAATCAAATAGGTGCGAGTAATCTATGGAAAGGTGACATAACTGCCGATAGCTATACGGGTTTCTTTCAATTTACTGGCAACTCTAACGTCATGAATGTAGTCACAGACACAACAAACACATATAGCGCAGACTCTAGTAATGTTAATATTGCTGTAACAGGCGCATCAAACACGCTTACTTTAAACCAAGCAACCAGTGCAGCAGCTGGGACATTAGATCTGGATTGGATCATACAGGGATCAAACAACACGATTACTTCCAGTATCAATATTGACGGTGCAACAAACTATATGGATATTGACGGTTCCGATAACACAGTCACATATACTGGCACAGGTGTTAACGCTAGTTCAGGTGGTTATATGTGGTTAGATCATACAGGTGGTTCAAGAACACTTAATATTACACAAG
>Ga0209337_1001665_pt1 | contig 16720 bp, 24 predicted proteins | sample LinPmetageLP53_FD_184044 | JGI IMG/M metagenome (GOLD analysis project Ga0209337, IMG submission 184044) | Marine viral communities from the Pacific Ocean - LP-53 (SPAdes) (version 2) | ecosystem: Environmental > Aquatic > Marine > Oceanic | place: Pacific Ocean | collected 2010-02-08
TGCAAGAAGCAGTGCAGCATCGGCGGTGCTGTTAGCAAAGAATAAGAATTTCTTCATATAGCAAATATACGACAAAGAAAAAGGCCCCGAAGGACCTTTCTCGTAGTAGTATAAAGCTAGCTATTAAGCGTTAGTACCTGTAGTTGTAGAAGCAGCCGCTGTAGTAGCAACCGTTCCAGTAGTAAGATAACCATTAGCGGCTACGTGAACTATGTCTTTCGCAATATACGTAAATTCATAAGTAGAGCCTTTTCCTCCACCTGCCGTAGCCACTGCGTTAGCATCAATCGTTAAAGATTTAGCATTTGCTGTTACTGCAAAACCTGTAGTTAACACAGCATTAAGTGTTCCTACACGAAGGTATCCGTGCAATACTGTAGATCCCGCATCATCGAAGCCTACTAGAAAAGCGGTGCTTGACCAGTTAGCGCCTGCAATAAGCTTTATTTTCATACCTACGTTAAACGCAGTTGCTTGGGGAAGTGTAATTTCACCAGCTTGAGTTGTCGATGCGTACCATACCGTATCCGAGGTTACCCCCGTTAGGTCTTCCGCACCCGTGCCAGATTGAACGATTACATTAGAGTTTATTTGATTTTTTACCTCTAATGTACCGACTTCTAGCTTTTTAAGAATGAGTTCATTCATATTTTCTAATTTTTGTTTTTTTGTTTGTTAAAAAGTTAAGTTGTAAAAGTGAGGGGAAGTCTTTCCTCCCCTCCTTTCACGTCTTAGTTGTTAGAGTACACCAACAGCCGAAACACCAGTAATGTTTGGATGAAGGTAAACTTTATTTTGGTCATCTGCAAGGGTAATAAACGCCTCGGTAGAGTAAGTAATAGCCTCAACTATTGCTTTCTGAACCTCTTCGTGTTTACCCGTTGTAACAGTCAGTTTCATGATACCATTGTTATTAACTCCGTCAATGCCTTTATTGTAAACCCAAAGGTTTGTAGCATCTTGAACGTCAAATCCAACAATATTATCAACTGGAATCATCTGCTCATCCGCAGCGGCACTTGTGCAATATAAAAATCTTTTCATTTTTTCTAATTATTATACGCTTGTTTCAGCAAATGAAGTTAAAGAAGAGTGAAGTTTTACTCCAGTGCTTTCGTCAAGAACGGTAATCATAGCTTGGGTTCCAGAAGACGCTGCATTTGCAAACGTTTCTAAAATAGCTTTTCCTGCTCCTGATACAATAACAAAGGTTAAAACACCACCTGCGTCATAAGCTCCAAATCCATCAAAATACATAAGCATTGCAGTAGCACCAGTCACGTCGAAACCTCTAATTGAACTTAGAGGAATAACAACTTCTTTAGTTGCATCTGCAGCATCCATAAATCTAAAATATCTTTCCATAATTTTTTAAGTTTTAATAGTTAATAAATAAACGATTATCCCTTAATCATTACGTGCTGGTTCGCTGCGCGAGTGCAAAGAGCGATCTCAGAGCGGTAGTGGAAGACAGCGTTGTCTGTTCCTACATCCCCGTTATTTGTGTGTCCTAAGATGCTACCAGTTACCCAGTGCTCAAGTTCACGGTTGTACCCGTTAGCTTCCTTGTAAGACATGGATAAAGCTGGTGCCTTCATTCCGCTACGTGCGTCTGTAACCTGCGATAAAGGAATCATAGCTCCCTGTACGTAGTTAGATGCGCCTAGAAGAGTTGGGTCGTTCAATAGCTTCCAATCGTGCTTGTGGAAAGTATATCCTCCACGAGTGAAAGATTTAAATCCAAGCTGTACAGCCATATCAGCTGAGTTATTGAATGCTCCGAACTGTCCTGGTAAACCAGCAGAAACTGCAGAAGAAATACCTGATGCTAACATATCGTCGATAGCGAGGTCTTGCTTTCTGTTCACGTACATAGCGTACTCAGAAGGTGCACCTTGCTTATCAAGCTCCATAATGATGTCATCGAACTCAGAGAAAGAATCTAGTGGGTTAGAGTTAGCGTTACTAACTTGAATTCCACGGTCTTCGATAGCTGAGAAGTACCCTTCAGATCCAGCTAGGTCAGCATCAAGAGAAACGCTAGCGCCTGCTCCATCAAACTTCTGCCCTAAAAGCATCATCATCTCACGACGGTCCTCGAAACGAGCGCGAGCTTCTTGCTCACCCTTCATAAACCAGCGGTATTCTCCACCACCTACGTTTACCCAACCGATATTCGTAGCCTGAGATCCATTAACTTCATAACGATCTTTAACAATCATATATGGGTTAGTGTGCTTCTTAACTCCGAAATCGTCGAATGCTGTAGGTTGGTTTGTTCCTTGAGCGTAGATATTACCAAGCTTAATAAACTCTCCACCTACTAGGTCGAGGTCGTTAGCTATAGTAACAACGCTTTGGTCCATCTTAACCATTGTTACTGCAGAAGCTGTTCCTGTTCCAAATCCACCAGATTTTACAATCCAGCGAGTACCAGTAGAGCTATCCATAACAACATCGTTTGCCTGTACGTTAGACGCAAAACTGTCTGTAGTCCCTGCGGCTACAGTAACAGAAGAAGCGTTATCCGTAACATTACCAATTTCATATGTAAAAGATTTGTGACGACGACTTGCCTCCCACCAGTTGATCTCATCAGAAGATCCACCGCTGTTAATTGCACCTGTTAGTTTAAGAAATCCAGTGATACCTTGATCACCGTATGCCTCGATAAGCTCAGGCATGTGCTCATCTTTATTTGTTTTTAAAAGTGTACCTATGTCAGTGTATGACTCAGGTGTAATTCTAAAAGCTGCTGGATTCGATCCTGCTGCAGCTCCGTCGATAGGAGGTAAGTTTCCTGTACCTGCCGTTCTATCTGTTCCTAATGTTGCCATTGTTTCTTTGTTTTAGTTTTTAAATATTAAAAGTCATCTTATTGGAGTTACTCCCCATGATGTTTTTCACTTGCTCCGCTAATGAATTAGTGTTGTTTTGAGCAGAGTTTTGAGAAGGTGTATTAGTAGAGACGTTAGCCGCCTTATCTACTAGCCCTCTCTGCCCATCTCCCATACCTTGACGATACGCCGAAGAGACGATGTTGTCGATATTATCGATGAGCGTTTGATGAGAATTAAAGGTATCGTAATCCCAATTTCCATTAGAGTCAACATACCTGTCTAAATAGTTCTCAGCATTCTGGTGGTTGGAGACTAGAGTTTTTCTGTAGTTTTCACCTACACCAAAATTAAAATTCTTACCATTTCCTAAATCGAACTCTAAGCCTTCGAAACTAGATGTTTCTCTTTGCATATTTTGAGCCCAATCTTCAGTAAAGTAAGATTCTTCTTGTTCAGATGTTCTCTGTTGCACAGGAGCTGCGTAAGTATTGCGTATCTCTTCAATATTCTTACGTGCATCTGTACCATCGATCTTTAGCTGTAAAGCCGAGACCTTGATTTCATCTTCACTAAACTCATCAGGATTCATCTTATACTTAGCGCCGATAAGAGTATTGATCTCATTGAAGTTTAGGTCTGGGTAATCTTGTGAGTACTTAATCCTCACTGCCGTCAAATCATCCATTTCGGATGGGTTTAACGACTGATACTTAAACCAATCTTCAGGAGCGCGACCTGTATTTTGTACAAATTCCGCGATCTTTTGGACCCTATCATCTATAGCGCTCTGTGGTTGACTAAATTCGTCAAATGATTTAACCTCGCGTCCAAGCCTTTCGCTTACGTAGTTAAACACTGCCGATTCTATGTCGTCATCAGAATACTGCTGAGTTGTATTATCATTATCCGTTGACGCCTGTTGTTCGATATTATCGTCAGTCGTCGCTTGATATTGAAATTCTTCTTCTTGTACAGGTTCGTTAGTCTGTTCCTGTACTGTTTCTACTTGCTCTGTTTGTTCCTGAACGGGTTCGGAAACAGGTTGAGACTCCTCTTGTGGAGCCTCTTGAGTAGGTTGTGCGTCTGCTTGCATTGATGCAGCAAGCTGTTCGGGAGTATCAAAGATCTCCGCTTTTTCAAATTGTTCTTCCATTATTATTTAATTATATTGTTTTAATATTCTACGTGTAAAGTAATTACTAAAGCGTCTGCTGCGCATGTTACACCACCTGAGTTTTCAAGTAAAGCTTGAACATAACATGTATTCCTAGTAGTTCCTTGAACAAGTACAATTTGATCCGCTTCACTACTGTTGCCTGCAGGATCGTTGAGAGATGTATTTGCAAATAAAACTGGGGCTGCAGCAGCATCGCTATCATCTAAAGCATGGTCCGAACCATTGCTATTAATTCTTCCCACCCCTAATAAAACATTTTCCGCTATTTGAACTCCTGTAATGTTTGCCGCAGTGTTAATTGTACCTAGTTTATTTGTGTTTTCTTTAAAAAACATTAAAATTATTTCGTCATCTGCAGCTTCAATGTCTGCAAAAACAGCACTTATATGGGTGACCGCACATTTACTATGAGGCAGTTTGATTGCAGTAGACGTAAACAAAACATCATTTGCAGCATATGCACTCGTATCAAGAGTTGGGGTTACAGTTATTATATCGTATGGCATATCTTAATATTTTACCCCTATGGTTATAACCAAATCACTAGCCTCATAAGTATCAGCACCCCCGATTTCATATAGACCTTGAATATAACAGGTATTTTTTGTGCTACCTTCTGCAAGAATTAATTTTGGAAGACTTGACGACGCTGCGAGAGGGTCGTTAGGAGACTGCCCCCCAAAAATAGAAGGTACACCAAGAGAGGCTTCACCACTATCTGTGTTGTTCACTAAACGGGCGGCACCAAGAGAAACATTAGTCGCTATTTGAGCGCCTGTAATACTAGGAGATCCATCTCCAATAGTACCTAATTGATGTGTGTTTTCTTTAAAAAACATAACAATAATTTCTCTATCATTCTGTTCAGTAGTAGCAGTAGTATCCGTGTCTGTAAATATAGCCGATAAAGAAACAAGCTGACATTTATTATGAGGCAATTTAATTGCGGTAGAGGTAAATAATACCTCATTGTCAGCATAAGCCCCAGTTGTTAAAGTTGGTGTAACTGTTATAATATCAAATGGCATGTCTTTATGTTATTATGTTCCACCGTATGGTGCAGCTGAGTTATCGTTTCCGAATACCCCGTACTCGATTAATGTGTCTATTACAGTCCCATACACTTCATACTTCTTGTCTACAGCAACAGGGATAAAAGCAAACTCTCCCCCTCCTACTTTAGCTACTAACCCAGTATCTGTGTCGTTATGTATGTATACGTAATTCTCTAGTTGAGAATCTAAATTCTTTATGTATAGGTACGCTCTGTCGCTACACTGATTAACTATATATATAGCTAAATCGTCACTATCGGCTGCTGTACCTTTTACTTTTGCTCTAATAAGGCTTCCTGAGTCTAATATTAAAGATGTAGCTACAGATATATTTAACGAGCTTGAGAGCAAGTCCGTACTACTTAATGATAAGCCTACTCTAAGATTCCCCATTATTCGTGTATTAACATGTTTTCTATTGACATCTCCGTGTGAACACTAGGCTTTACAAAAATGTCAGATTCTGATCGTGTTCCTGCTGCAGCACTAGTTATAGCCATAGTTAGATCGGAACCAGCCAAATCGGTTATAGTGTCTCCTGTTATAGCTGTAGATCCTGTTACAACCCCTGCTGCCCCAGCTTGCCTAGCAGTAAACGTTACCGCTGCAGTAGCAACTGTAGTTGTCCAGTTAGGATAAAATTGAGCATTTACGGCTGCTGCGAAATTGTTTGAGTTTGCATCAGCGCTTACAGTAGTAACACCGTCAAAATCCCAAGAGTCTCCAGCGGCAACCGTTCCAGCCGAAGTAACAACAAAGGTTTCCTTAGTTCCACTCGCAGCTTTCCAAGGGAAAAATGCAAAATCCCCTGCGTAAAGCCTTCCCATTTCTTCCTGATCAATATATACAGTAAAGTACTCTGAGGCAATAGTAGAAAGGTTTCTTAAGTAAACCTTGTTTGCTTTGTCAGTAGTAGCACCATCACCCCTAAATAAAGGCTCTGCAGTGATAACCGCTGCGCTTGCAGAAGAAGTCGTTTTAATAGCCAACCCTGTAGTTTGGGATAGCCCAAGCTTAGAGGCAGCTTTTGTTAGAGTAGTAGACGCACTAATATTAGTAGGGCTACTGGTTAAGTTTGCACTAGATAAAGAAAAGCTTGCCGTTGTCGTTGCTGTTCTTGCCATTATGATACAGTTGATTGAGAGAATACCCCGTACTCAATGCTTACGTTTGTAGCTATAGTAGTTACTTGAATATCTAAAGTCCCCCCATAAGGAATGAACATCCAATCTCCTGGGTAAAGCCTTCCAATAATAACGTTACCCTCAAGTTCAACTAAGATATAATCGCTATTGCCAGTACTCGTATTTCTAATATAAACCTTGTGAGCTACAGTAGTATCTACATATATGCTATCCGCTACAACAACCGTATCGGTTTGTGCTGATGGATACTTTCTGCTAGTAATACCTGTAAACTCGTCTAGCCCTGTCGAAGAAGCCGCCTTAGTTAAGGTAGCTGTCTGCGTCATATTAAAGCTATGTCCTGTAACGTCTGCGCTACTAAGGATTAATGTTGCTGTTGTAGTTGCCATAGTTTATATTATTATGATGCGGTTGATTGAGAAAAAACAGCATATTCAACCTTCATATTAGCTGCACTAGTATCTATGTCTACATCTAAGGTTCCGTCGTATGGGAAGAAACACCAATCTCCTGGGTAGAGCCTCCCCATTAAAACATTACTACCTCCTAGCTCAACAGTAACAAAATCGCTAGACCCAGTAGCTGAATTTTTAATATAAACCTTATGGGAAGCAGTTGTGTCAACGTAATCCGCAGCATCAACAATCTTCTCTGCTGTCTTAGCAGTTGCATATACTACGGTAGTAACGCCTGTAAACTGGTCCAAACCAGTAGCAGTACCCGCTTTATTTAAGTTAGTTGTCTTACTTAAATTTAAAGGGTCACCAGTAATATCTGGGCTAGTAAGATTAATTGTCGCTGAGATCGTAGCCATTTTAAATGTTATTTATATGCAAATATAAGTATTATTTCTTTCTCTTTTTTTTCCTGGTCTTATACCTAGATACTCTTCCTTTAGTTCGTTTTTCTTTTGCAGCCCTAGCTCTTTCTGAAGCGCTTAACTCAGACCAAGTTGCAGGAGTTTTTGATGAGATTTTTCTTGTAGGCCTAAAAGTTCTGTCTTTACCCTTGTATCCTTTCTTACCTCTAGGCGTTCTCCATTTTTCTTTAAACCACCTTTTTAAAGCTAAGCCTTTTTTCGTTTTACGAACTTTAGGCATTACTTCTTTTTCTTATTCCCCCAATTAGCAGCACCTACTTTACGGCACTTAGCCAAAGCACCAGAAGCATAAGCAGAAGGCCAGACGCTATATCTAGCTTTTACTTTATGGTAACAAGCGTCTTTACTGCTAGACTTACCGCCTTTTTTATATTTCTTAATTACCTTTGGCATGGCTTGAAAGTTTAAACATTGCTTTCTCTACAGAGCCTGGATGTGGTTTATATCCACCCTCCATAAGGTAGTATCTACCCTGCTCTTCCATCCAGTGGTAGCCCTTGGGAGGGGCTACTTCTATCTTCTTGCTAGATATCTTTAGCTTAGTGTTTTTTTTAACAGGTTTCATTTTTTTATTATATGCTTTTTAATAACCAGCTTCACGCCCTCTTCTAGTAACTCTTACTCTACTTTTTGGTTTACCAAATATATTCGTTCTATCTACTTGTTTAACTAATAACTTCCCATCAGCATCTTTTACTTTAAAAACGGTTCTAAATTTAGATTTCTTTCTACGTAGATTAGTTTTATCTACTTGTTTTGTTTTACTAGTAGTAGATTCTCCTGTTTCAGAATCGGTAGTTGTAGTCTCGTCTTTAAAAACAGTATTTGTTTTTTCTCCCTTTTTTCTTTTTTTGCTTTTTGTATCAGTAGAAGTTTCACTTTCTACCAAAACATTTTTTCCACCCTTTACATATTTTTTAATTGCTTTCATTATTTCTTTTTCCTACAACGCCATTTACGTAAAGCTAAAGCCTTTCTTGTGGGCTTGCCATTTGGTTTTTTCATAGGACCTTTCATTCCGCTCATCCTAGCACAAAAAGATTTACGTCTCTTTGCAGCCTTAGACCCCGCTTTAACCTTTCCTGTTACAGCCATCTTAAGCTTACTGCCTGGATTCGCCCTTCTGTAAGAAGCTACACCCTTAGCGTTTAATCCGCCTTTTGGATTCTTCCCCTCTTTGCGTGTCCAAGCAGGAGTCTTACCTCCTTTCTTGTATTCTTTTTCTTTATGTTCGCACTTACAAGCTTTCATTAGAATGCACTCATTATAACTTCGTCAACTGCATCTTGTACTTCTGATTGGGTCGCCTCAAGCTGCATCATAATGTTAGCTTGAAACCTTTCTATTTCTTCGCCTTCACTAAAAATAACAAGAGTAGGGACCACAACAATTTTGTGTTCCTTTTGCATATCAGGGTTTGACGCTATATCTATACGCCTACCCTTACAGTCACTTAATTTATCTAGCCAACCTACACTATTGCTAGCATTAAAGCTAGCATTAAATTCCACAACACATACACCCGAATCAGGTATACTAGGAGTTGCAGGGGCAGCCGTTACATAAACAGCTGCCGAAAATAATGTAAGCGAGGCAACAAATACAAGGAGAGATTTCATTTTTCATCGTTTTAGTTCGTCTATTTTTTTTTCAATATTTTTTAAGTCTTCTTTTATTTCGATTACGTCTTCTTGGGTTGTCATAATTGTCTGCCTTACAAGCTGATCTTTCATGTCAAATTCCATGCGCGATATTTCAGGGGGTAGTGGTTCTGGTAATTCCATCGCCGCTTGTATATCTGCCTGCAAAGCAAACCACATCCCAACAAGGGCTGCTACCCCAGCTGCTAACATGCCTATTGTTTTTAGGTCTAATGTTACTTTAGTATTCTCCCCAATCTGTTGCGCCATTTTTATAGTATTACATAGTTAAGTCCAACTGAGAAATCGTGCCACTCTCTATTCCAATACTTATTGTATTTTCCTTCTAAGAATACACCAAGACTCTTATTTAATCTCCACCCAAAGATAAGGCCTCCAGAGTAATCCACCCACTGCCCCCCATTTGTCGCTTCAAAGTAAGAATATTCGCTATCAACCCTTAAATGATAAGGCATTACGCTAGCCCAGCTGTGCATCCAAAAGTTTTTAGAAAATTGATAATAATCAAATCCTACTACCATTGAGTGGTTCCATTGACTAGGAAGCTCGCTTCTTTTACGTGAAACATAATCATCTATAACTTCAGGGATAACAACCTGTTCCCAAACATCTGCGCTTGTAGCAACAAGAGACCCTTCTGGATTGTAATATTCATTAGCAGCTACATCTACACTGTACCCCTCTTGAATAGCAAGGGTGGTGTAGTGTAAGTTACCATTAGATAGCATCCATTCCTCTAAAGCGTTATAGCCGTAAGGCTCAGATATTCGTTGCGCAATTCCAAGATTAAAACTAAGTCTTTCATTTACGTTTAATCGAAACCTCTGTGACCCTTCAAAGTACTCTACATCTGCAAACCCGTCCTGCACATACTCTACTTTAGTCACCCAGTCTTTTGCAACGTACCTAACGAAATGGTTTTGGTCTAAAAAGTTTATTCCTTGTTGTCGCCTCCAATCTGCCTCAAATAAAAACTCAAAACCTTTTACTTTACCTACCGTAGCCGCATCGCTATATGACTTCTCCGTTCCGTTATAAAAAGTATTAGCTCGGTTCTCATATCCAAACCTAGCTATCTTACGAACACCAGCAGTAAAGGAATAATCAAAAGGAGTCTCTATAATATCCGTCTGCAAAGAATTAGTTACAGAATATACATTATTATCAGAAATAGAATTCCCTCCGCTAAATGCAGTATAAAACGTTGCAAACTTAAAAGTTTTTTTTAAAGTTTGGCTGCTAGCATTAAATGAAAGCAACAAGAATAATATAACTAATAAATACCTCATGTTTATTGTAAAATTATTTGATTGTAAAAATCCTTATCTATGTCTTTAATAGGGTTTACAAAATTAACTCTGCAGTGCCTATTTATCTCCTGTCTTTTAGTTTTACTATTGGTAACACAAACGTTAGACGCTTGATAAGAAGCATTCTTTCCTAAAAGATTATCGATGCGCTTCTTAGTCTTCTTATTCGTTGAATAACTCATGACTTTATTATTTTCTTAATTAAAATTCTACCGTTATAATTTACAACAACCTCATAGAGGCCTTTAGGTAGGTGCTCAAGGCTTATTACTTTGTTACTAGTTCTTGGTATTACAATCTGACCAAAAGCATTGTATACCTCTGTAAAAGCCTCCTCAGAGGCCTGTATGTTTAGTAGGTTGCTTACTGGGTTAGGATAGACCTCAAAACCATTGTTAACTTCTGGGACTCCCGTTGGCCATCCTTGCTCACAATAGCTGTGCAGATCAATACAAGCGTTATCCCATTCCACTTCGCAACAGTACGGGTCTATTGTTATTATCCACGCATAACAAGAGTCATTTAGGTAATAAGGGTTACCTGGTTCACCTATACATCCCGCATCGTACAGACACAATTCGTTACTAGGGGAGTTGGCTAACTCATTGTAATTCATTGCGTTAGGGTCCGTGCAGTCAACAATTACTTCAATGCAATCGCCTGTATCTACGTTAGCTTCACTATCGTAATTTAACGCTAGCTCATCCATGCATCCAAATAAAGCTAATTCATTGCAGCTCCCATCGTCGTAATCCGCTACATAGCCTTGGTTGTAATATTCTACATATCCCGCCTGAGTGCAACCCGCAAAGAAATAACAACTTCCATCTTCAGAGTTAGCATCTACATTGTAGTTCTGGGCCTCCGTATCCATGCATCCATATACAAATGCCTCGCAGTAATTAGAACAACTTGGAGTTTCAGTATATCTATAGGGGAATTTTTTAAGAGGATCTGTCCAAGGGTTTGTTCCGCTCTGCAGGATTATTCCGTTAGGCCCCTCAATTCTAAAGCCACATTGTGCGGCTGTAGTTTCTGCGTTACCCCCTGTAAAAAAGTAAACACTTATCTCTTCGTTTGAATTTAGAGTTAAATTAAAATCTTCTTCATACCCATCGTTAGGACCCATTTGATACGGCCCATATAAACTACTTCCTTGTTTTAACCCTAACCAACTCCCAAACCATCCGTCTGCTCCCCCGTCTGTAATAGTAAGAGTGTATTCACATGAAGGATGAACATCCATGGTGTTTGCTAAAACGTCGTAATTAAACATTGTAACATCCGTGCAGCCTAACTGTATAGGCGTCTCGCAACTCCCATCGTCTACAACCGCTAAAGGATTGTATTCTACATATCCCAGTGTAGTGCATCCTTGAACAACCTCTAACACACATTCGGGAACTATATAAGGTTCTGAAGAAATTGTATCAAATTGAGTCTCCCCACCTACAGTAAAAATACTGTCTCCACATAATGTTAGTACATTAAAATACCCATCTACTCCTCCCCAACAAGTACCACACATTCCGTCCCCGTAAGTGTCATAAACGGTAGCTACAAGAGTATCCCCTACATTTACGCATGTGTACGTAGGTATTGTTACGCCTGTACTACCTCCGCTTTCTCCAGAAACTATAGTGTCTCCGTTCACCGTTATCTGCCAGCTAGTTTCATTAGGATAGCTATCAGGAGTAATAAGAGAAATAATGTTAGTTTGGCCGCTAACACAAGCGGCTGGGGGAAAGGTACATGGACCTGGGACGTTTGCCCATGGATTAAAGTTTAAAGCTTCGACTTCCATGCACCCCTGGACAGGGGGAGGACAAGCTAGTAAGTCAAAGTATATGGTTGCTGTAGGGCCGTTAAAGTCGTACACGAATGTATTTAAACCACATATATTAGATAACCCAAAATAACCTTCTCCAAAATCACAACATATACCATCCCCGAATTGATCGTATATAACAAAATTATATGCTCCTGGGGCAAGATTAACAAACGTTTCATTATATGAGTTGTTTGCGTATGCACCAGACACAGCCACGACAGTACTGTCTTCGTAAATTTCCCAGCTAGTTTCTGCCCCGTAATTATCTGTCTGTACTATTACATTAATCCAACTATTTTGAGATAAAATTGTTACAGGTAAAAAAAACAAAAAGAAGATTAATTTTTTCATGTTTTTTGTGTTGTTAAACAACTACTTGTATTGATCCAATGGATTCTTGGGTTAATATTGTTGAAGACGCAGAAGACAAACTTGCGGAAACGGAAAAGTTTTTTTTTGTAAAATTAACAGAAGTGCTTCCGCCAACAGAAACACTAACTGTATCGCCAGATGTTGTGCTTACAGATACACTCATTATTATTCAAAAGCTTCGGTTACATCTGCGTTAACAGAAAACTTCCCTCTTAAGACAGTCCTGTGAGTATCTAGGCCAGAGGCGTTAGGAAGGATATACTGAAGGTCATAAGAATAAGTCCCAGAAGGAACCTTACTCATAGTTTCAGCAGAAGCTTCAATAGTTACGTTTCCACTATCATCAACGGTAGGGGTTTCAAATGTCCTTCCGTTAGAAGGTACAGAAGGTATTGTTGGAGGTGGAACCCTAGTTCTGGACTTAGACTTAACTCGAACCTGATCCTTTGCAGCAGCATTTGGAGTACCTAAAATCAAAGATGATCTAACGAGACCTCCTCTCCTGGTTACCTCCGTAGCCTTTACTTGCATTAAAAAAACGTAACCGCTAGTAGACAAAGTAAGGGCCGTTCCCGCAGAATTTTTTAAAGTAAGCGTAATAGAAAAAGTATCTCCTTTCCTACATGTTATGTTTAAAACATCTGATGTATCTAAATTTACTGAACTAGCCATATTATTCGTTTAATAATGCATTAATTAGTTTGTTTGAGCCCTCAGGTAGCTCTCCTCTTTTGCCTTGTCTTTGAGATATAAGTTTACTTTGATCTGAAGTTTGTTGGTCTAGCCTGTCGTCTTTACGGGTTTCTTTTAGTACTTCAAGTTTTTCTTTAAACTCTTTATCGTCTTCTTTAAATCCAAGGGTAGCCTGAGCCTTAATCACCTCAATCTCTTTCTTAAACTCATGCCTCATCTGCTCCATCTTCATATCTACCTGCGCTTGCATTTGAATCTTTTGAGCGTCGATTTGAGCTTGCGCTTGCATCTCAGCCATTTTAGCTTGTTGAGATTGTTGCGCTATCTGAGATTGCATTTGAGCTTGTTGCTCAGAGTTTTGTTGAGCCATTTGCTGCCTCATAGCTATTCTCTTTTTACGCCTAACAACGAGAAGCCTTTCCGCCTGATTTATATCCTTTAATCCTCTAACGGCTATAGCATCTTCTAAATCTAACTCCTGTTGTTGAAGAGCCATTTGAATGTTTTGCTCTAGATAAGCCTTATCCTTATCCTCCATATCTTTTACAACCACCACACCAAAGTTATACATTGGTAGATCCTGGAAAGAAGCTAAAGCCTCCATATTTGTATCCCCAATAGCGTTTTCGTAGATCTTATATAGAACCGATTCAGTAGGTATAATCTGAATGCACTTAACTACATCTTCGCATACCTTTTTAAATAACACCATAGCTGCATTCGTTATGTCATATATAGCATTATTACCTGCAGCTATCGCTTGATTTTGAACACCAACTAAAGCATCACCTTTAGGGGAAGAAGCATCCATAGCTTCGTTAATACCCGTCGTATCTCTTATTAAACGTAGGTAATGATTATATAAACCTATAAGCTCATTAATATTTCTAATGCTATTCCCTATTTCTCTAACGGGAGGATTTTGGAATCCACCCTCAGGGTTCTTACTCCTGTAATAGAAAACACCTGTCTGCTCATAGATGTCATGTAGATCTAAAGGCTGTAGTTCTCCAGCTTTTCCTAGCTGTACATTTTCTAAACCCTCTATATCTATAATCAAACCATCTGGCTTAGCTTTTGCTATAGCCTGCTGTATCTTTAGGTGAGTAAGCTGAAGCATATCAGCAAATCCCACACAGCTATTTACCATAGACTTAGGCACCATATTACGAATATTAGTTGCCGTTACAGAGTAAGACAATGTCGCTTTAGATATATCGTGTATGTTTTTAGGTACGTTTTTAGTTTTGCCATACCCAAATAAGTAATCGCAACCTAGAACATAGCTCCCACCGTAAACAGTAGATACCTCTAGTTTATGAGGCTTGCGCTCAAACACGCTGTTTTTAATAGGTTGCTCCTCAAAGCCTTTAAAATAAAACCCTGTGTTACCGTGTTTATTTTCTTTCTCCTCAAAATGAATGCAATCGACGGAGATAAACTCGAAATCTAAAACCTCAACCATGTAGTCATCGTACCCGAATGATGTTCTACCTAAGGCGTCATTATAATTAACTTTATTGTACTTACCAGAATCATTGCCGTTTCTCCCTTTAGATCTATCAGCAATCTTTTTATAATCTTCTTCACTTAACTCATCTCCAGCCAAACGTTTTAACTCCTGTATAGAGATTTTTTTTATGTGACCAGCGTATATAAGATCGTCAAAATTTGGGTCTTCTGTATAGCTGTGTATAAACATACATGGATCTACATAGGATGTTTTAATACCTTCGTTTGGATCGTTTGACCTTTTTACTACAGACATACCTAAAGTAGCTAAGTCGTTTACACATCTGCGGAAGGTGTTATCTACAAAGTTGTTCCAGGTAAGAGTAAGTTCTGTACCCAGCTGAGCCGAGATCTCTCCGTCTGTTTTAACGTTAGTGTCAAATAAAATCTCCGCTTCTTCTGGTGTATCTGGAATAGAATCTGGGTCCATATCTAGAACAACACCCGTCTTGTCTTTCAACTCTTTAAGCTTACCTTTAGAGTTAACTTGCTTTAAAATCCTTTTCTTTTTTTCGTTCTTTTCAGAAGAAGACAATGGATCTACCGCTTCTAAGTTAGGGTAAGGGTTGACAGATAATATCTTATTGACTACAATCCTTACAAATTTAGGTAGGATAGGAACTGGAGTGTAATCCATATTCAATAAAGCTCCGTCTGCTTTATTGGGCTGAAGGGAGTTTAACAGTTGTTTATAGATACTTGTATCTTGAACTCCAATAGCATAATCCCTATCTTTCTCAAAAGTTTTATTTCTTCTCCCTACTAAAGAAGAATCGTCTGTAGTTTTACCCCACTGCGATTCAATTGCCTTAGCGTACTGTATACCATATTTTTTCCCTTGTTTTAATTCCGTAGATTCTAATGGATCGGGAAAACCCTGTTTGCTTTTATTATCGTTATTATACATCCTTAAGATATGGTATTTCTATTTAGCAAATATAGTGAATCATCCGATTACTTGATATCTCCTAAAGAATCGTTTTTCAGATAGGTCAGAAGTCTTTTTTAGCTTAGCTTTTTGAGCCCCTAATAAAGCCAGCCCAGAACTAATTGTAAGGTCATATTTTGTTCTATCGTCTATTTTATAACCTATCCAATCCTCTAATGTTTTGTTAAAATACATTTTTCCAATATCGCCTGTTTCTCTATTTACCCCTACATGGTCATGTATAAAGGCTTCTATAGCATGTGCGTGAGCCTGAATTACATCTTTTGAGTTAGAAGGTATCCCCTTTGTTTTAGATTTCATCCCACTAGCGCTGATTAAATGTTTAGGCCTATCCATTAAATACCCGTCATATCCTCTAGCTTCAAAGTGCCTTGCAATACCGTATTTGTTATTCTCTATCAATATAGGGTAACCATAAAATACAGAAGCCATTAAAACATCCTCGTAGAATATTTTAGCTAAAGGAGGTCTTGAAGCGTACTCTAATACAAACATATTGCAAGGGTGCTCCATGTGAAACTTGTTATACAGATGTAAAGAGCCTTTAGATCCTCTACCGTCTACCGTGGCGTCAAGATCATACGAGTCAACTCCACCTACGCCAAAATCTGAATGAGGGGCTACTCGCTTGCCTCTTTCTGTTTTCTTTTGATTTCTAAAATTAGGAGGCGGCATCCAGGCAATTTTAAATCTACCTTGAGGATTTGGGCTAAATATTACTTCAGTGTCTTTTACACCCCCTTTCCAAACAAAGTTTCCTGAAACAACAGGGTTAGGGAAAAGCTCGTCGTTATGTTCTACCTGTTCATAAATTTGCCCAACATTAAATACACTCCCTTCTATACTATCTCTAAAGGCTTCATCTTCAGTAAAAGGAAATTGTCTTACTACTTCGTTTAACTCTGAAGGATCATTTTTTAAAGAATCTCTTTCGTTTTTTAAAAATGTTTTAGCCCCTGTATAGATGTATTCGTCGTCTATACCATCTATAGTTTCTGAGGGGTCGTCAACTACAGGATGTCCAAATTTATCAAAAAATCCTTCTAAAGATCTATATGCAGGAATAAAAAGTCTATATAGACCAGTTCTAGTCCTCCCATTCGCGTTCCTCTCCAAGGGGTTTGAATCCTCCCATAGGTCTTTGTACTGACTTCCTCCTTTGTCCATTGGATTTACCGTGCTTCCGACCATTGCCTTCCCCACGATTTTTCTTCCGACGATCAAACAAGTCCTCTGAATCCTCCAAGCGTCTCTTATGTCTGTAGGTCTTTCCCATTTTCCTGCTTCATCTAAAT
>Ga0209337_1001666_pt1 | contig 16720 bp, 19 predicted proteins | sample LinPmetageLP53_FD_184044 | JGI IMG/M metagenome (GOLD analysis project Ga0209337, IMG submission 184044) | Marine viral communities from the Pacific Ocean - LP-53 (SPAdes) (version 2) | ecosystem: Environmental > Aquatic > Marine > Oceanic | place: Pacific Ocean | collected 2010-02-08
AATACATCATTAAGATCAAGACTAAAAAGACTTTTTGCAACAAATGTTGTTGTAAGAAGAATTTCAAAAAATCGACTAAAGGCAGTTGATACAAACAGATTACAATCTACTGGTAATTTAACAAATAAACGATATGTAGATAGGTTTTCTGGTGTACATAAAGGTACAGGTTATGGGGTTGGTTATAACGAATCTCAGACATTTCATACAGCAAAGATAGAATTATTTACTGATTATGAGGCTATGGACATGGATGCAATAGTAGGTTCTGCATTAGATATTTATGCTGATGAAGCAACAGTAAAAGATGCAGACGGAGATACATTGACAATCTCATCGTCAAATGATGAAATACAAAAAATACTAAGAAATTTATTTTATGATATATTAAATATAGATTATAACTTATGGCCCTGGATAAGAAATGCATGTAAGTATGGAGATTTTTATTTACATTTGGATGTAGAAGAAGAAATTGGTATTGTTAATGTAACGCCAATATCAGCTTATGAGTTAAGAAGAGACGAAGGATTTGATCCAGAAAACCCATACGCATATAAATTTACTCTTGAACAAACACATGGTGGGGGTGCAAATCATTATGCAACAGGTAATACAGGAGGAGCTATTCAAGAATATGAGCCATTTGAAATTGCTCATTTTAGATTAATGTCTGATACAAACTTTTTGCCATATGGTAAATCAATGATTGAACCAGCAAGAAAATTATTTAAACAATTGATGTTAATGGAAGATGCAATGTTAATTCATAGAATCATGAGAGCACCAGAAAGACGTATTTTTAAAGTTGATGTTGGTAATCTTCCACCACAAGAAGTTGATAATCATATGCAACAAATTATCAATAAAATGAAAAAGGTTCCTTATATTGATGAACAAACTGGTGATTATAATCTGAAATTTAATATGCAAAATATGATTGAAGATTATTTCTTGCCAGTAAGAGGTGGTGATTCAGGAACTAGTATAGAATCATTACCAGGCATGACATCAGACGGCCAAATTGAAGATATAGATTATTTAAAAAATAAATTATTTGCAGCATTAAAAATTCCAAAAGCATATTTAGGATATGATGAAGGAGTTGAAGGAAAGGCCACATTGGCAGCAGAAGATGTTAGATTTGCAAGAACTATAGAACGAATACAAAAAATATTTGTTTCTGAGTTAACAAAGATTGCAATTGTTCATTTATATACCCAAGGTTATAAAGATGAGGATTTAGTTAATTTTTCTTTAGAGTTAACAAACCCATCTCTTGTATATGAAAAACAAAAAGTAGAAATACTTAATGAAAAAATTGGTCTTGCAAATACAATGAAAGAAAGTAATATGTTTTCTGAAAGATGGATATATGAAAACTTGTTTAATATGAGTCAAAATGAATGGACGATTGAACAAGAACAAGTTATTGAAGATTTGAAACAAAGATTTAGACATGAACAAATCACATCAGAAGGTAATGACCCAAGAAAAACAAATCTGAGTTTTGGTACTCCGCATGATATAGCTACAATGCATACAGCGACATCAGGAGAATTATTACCTGGCCAAGAGCAAGAACATGTAGGAGGCTCTGGAAGACCAAAAGGACCTATTACAGGTAAGTCACATAAATCAGCATTAGGTAGAGATCCATTAGGAATAAAACAAATAAGCAAAGCTTTTGATACAGATAAATCACCATTACAACATAATTTCCGTAACGGGCCGTTTAGTATGGAAACAATTGACAAAGGCTTGATGCAATCATTAATGAATTCAAGAACAAAATCTCAGCAGATACTTAAAGAAAGTTTACAGAAATCGACTGAAGATAAAGATAAAGGAACAATATTAGACGAATCGCAACTTCTAGATGATTAAAACCTAGTTGTTTCTTTAAGAGTCTCATATTTATTTAAAAATATATGCATATTATAGGGCGCCCCATATGACAAATGTAAAACATTCAAAATTTAAAAATACAGGACTTTTGTTCGAACTGTTGGTACGACAAGTAGCATCAGATGTAATGAACGGTACTGAATCTCAAGCTTTAAAGCTTATTAAACGACATTTCAAATCAGATTCAAATCTAAGTAAAGAACTAAAGTTATATAGAAGTTTATCAGAAGAAAAATTTACATCAGAAAAACAAGCAGAAATGTTTGTTGATGCATGTATAAATTCACGAAATAGATTACAAGAGTCTAATCTACGTAGAGAAAAATATAATCTTATAAAAGATCTTAAGAGGTCATTTGTAACAGAATCATTTTTAAAATCAAAAATTAAAAATTATAAATTACAAGCTTCAATATATAAATTATTTGAATCATCAGAGTTTGAAGATCCAAAAGCAATTGTTTCAAATCGATATATTATTATTGACAATATATTATCTCCAAAACAAACTGTAAAGAAAAAATTAGTTCGAGAAGATAAAGATGTTAGAATTTTAGCATCTAAACTAATGATTGATAAATTTAATAAAAAGTATTCTAATTTATCTGTAAGGCAGCAAAAAATGCTTCGTGAATATATAAATAATGTTACTAATACTGTAACCTTAAAGGAATATATAAAGATAGAATCTATTAAATTAATAGAAGATCTTTCTAATCTTAAAAATATAGTTCCTAACAAAATATTACGTATTAAATTAAATGAGGTAACAAATCTGTTAAAGGATTTAAGTGAGCGCCATTCAGTAAAAGATAAAGATGTTTTAACAATGTTAAGATATTATGAATTAGTTAAAGAACTTAAAACAATAAAGGGATAAAAAATGGTATATAATCCAAGTGCAACCGAAGCAAATCAATTTGAGCGACTAGGACATCCTGGTAGATATACATCAGTAACATTAGTCTCTGGTGCAACAGATGTTTCATTTACAGGATCTAATTATGGATATGGCGCATGTATGGTATCAGCTTCATATACAGGAAGAATATTTTTAGGAGATGGTGGAGAAATTGATGGTTCTACTTTAGCTGTAAATACTGTATATGATTTTAGTGTTTCTCATTTAAGTGGAAGTTTAGCATCAGATGCAATTTATGTATTTAAAAGACAATCGTAATGAATTTACAAGACCAGTTAAATAAATATTTTGAAGAAAAGAAAGAGGACGAGCTCGACGAAATGAATTCAACAGCAAATGTACCAGGTGATATTAAAACACCATATGCATTTGGAGATGGGTCATCTAGAAGTAAAAAGAAGAGAAAAAAATCTGCTACTGGTTCAACAGGGAATAAAATAGTGAAAAAGACTAGTAAACATACTAAAGATGAAAGTTCATATAAAAAAATGATGAAACAAACATTAGGGCTAAATGAATCATCATATAGAGAGTTTAAAAAAGATCCGACATCAACTCCTTCACAAAAAGTTAACAGAGGTATTATGCAAGTTAATAAAATGTTAGGAGAAATAGAAAAAATTGTAAATCATAATTTACGATTAAAAACAGAAACAGGTGTTAAACAAGACCATTTCTGGAAAGCAACTGGTAATAGATTTAGAAAAATTAATGAACGTATGTTACGAGTTGCAAATAGATTAAGAGAATTATCACAATAATAATAACAGTAGATCATCCACCAATAAGGTGCTACTAAAAACAACAGAGAGGAAACAAAATGAAGTACACATTATCATGGCAAGATTTTATGCGCCAACCAGAAAATAAGCAGTTAAAGGAAAACAAAGGTATTCATGCATGTAAGCAAAAATTTATTCAAGAACAGAATAAATTAATGTGGCATGATCCAACTATCATTACAGAAGCAGCACAAGATGCGGGAGTAACAAACAATGTAAATGCACCATATGGTGGATCAACTTCATTTGTAACAGGTAATGCATCACAAGTTGCAACATTTACATGGGATTTAAATTTACCACATTTTATTACAGGATCAGGTGGTAACTTTAAAATAGAAGGTCATTTTTTAACAAATGAAACATCATTTACTGCAGACCATACAGATATAAGAAAATCATATGCAATACTATTTACATCAGGTTCAGTAACATCATCAGCAGGATTAGGTACGGGATTAACTGGATTTTCATCAACAGGATATGATATGATTGTAACGGCATCATCAGCATTTATTCCTGCAGCAGGAAATAGTACTTTATTTGCATCAACAGGTTCTTGGGCAAAAACATTATTAGATGCAGTATCAAGCCAAGCATCAAATGCATCAGTATTAGAGTTTACAAATACAATTGCACCATCAACAGCAATATCTATTGCAACAGGTTCAGGAGGAGAAACTTTTACAATAACTAATGTAGTTAAAGGATCTATTCCAAGTGGTACAGAAGATTATAATTCAGGATCTATATCACTTACAACTAAAGGTATGGATACATTTCATGATGACCAAGGTGCACAATTATTTGATGCTCAGCAAAAGCCATATAGTTATATGCCAAGAAAGGATAATTAATAAAAATAGGATAAAAATATGTCAAAACAATTATTAGTCGAGTATACAACATTTGAAGTAACACCACAACAAATTAACGAAAGTTTAAATAAAAATGGTGGACGATTGATTGTTAATGGTGTGTTGCAAAGAGCCGAAGCAAAGAATCAAAACGGCAGAGTATATCCTAAGGATACTTTAATGCGTGAAGCCAAAAAGTATGCTAGTACATTTATTGCAGAAAAAAGAGCATTAGGAGAATTAGACCACCCAGATTCATCAGTAGTAAACTTAAATAATGTATCTCATAATGTATTAGATATGGCATGGAATGGTGATGACTTAGTTGGTACAGTTGAAGTTTTAGGTACACCTTCAGGTAATATTCTTAAAGAGTTATTTAAATCAGGAATTAGATTAGGAATATCATCAAGAGGTATGGGTTCAGTTAAAGAGATGATGGGAGAAGGTGGAGAGACATTAGAAGTTCAGCCTGATTTTGAGCTGATAGCTTTTGATTTTGTTTCAAACCCTTCAACTCATGGAGCATTTTTATCTCCAGTTAATGAATCAAAAAAACCAACTGCAAGACAAAATCAATATAATAATATTGATAGATTAATAACAGATATAATAAAGGATTTTTAATATGGCACTAGAAGATTTACAATCAACTTACGGACCTTCAAATAAGAAAGGTGAAAAAGGAACCGGCGTATCAGTCGATCCATTAGCAAATGAACAAACAACTGGTATGGCAGAAGCTACTAGTAGATATGGCGGTTCTGAAAAAATTGGAGAAAAGCCATCCGGACCAGATGCATTGGGTAATATACCAGCTGAAAGGTCTTTTGAATAGAGGAGAGAATATGAAATTTAATCATGGAAAATGGATAAAGAAGTTTAAGTCCGGTAATATAAACGAGGCACCAGTTGACTTCGATTCTGATAGAATGGAACCAGGTTCAGAATTTGATACAGCTTATTATACAAATCAGTTAGATGAAATGCAAGAAGCTTTAAGAGACTTTGAACAAGAACTTGTAACTGATATAGATTATAGATCTGAAAATTCTGGAGATTTAGTTTTTGACCAAATGCCAAACCAGATACGTAGATATTTAGCAGCTGCCGAAAGACAATTAGGTGGTTTAGAAAACTACATTAAAAGACAAGGGAAAAAAATATGAAATTTGAAAGAGCATTATTAAAAACAATCTTAAATGAAAAGTATATAGCCGAAGAAGGTGATACACCAGAATTAACATCTGAACAAAAAAAGGCATTTCGAGAAGCAGTAGGAAATTATCATAAACTAGGAGAAGCTGTTTATCGTAATTCAACATTAAGAGAGACTACAGAAACTTTAAGAGAAATTGCACAAGTAGCAGAACAATTAACACTATCAGAATCAGAACATTGGTTTGATAATGTAACTGTATCTCGTCATATGAAACAAATGAGTGAAGCAATGAAAGTGTTTGAAAAAACAGCTGGTGAGGTTCATGGATTACAACAAAGGTTAGAAGCTTCGTACGAAGATATGGGTACAGTCTTAAATAAATACTATAAAGTAAATGAAGCATTAGATTCAGTTGGTTCTGAAGATGGTGATATAGATAATGATGGGGATATGGATAAGACAGATGATTATCTTGCAAATAGAAGAAAGGTTGTATCTAAAGCCGTAAAAAAATAAATCTTTAAAATAATTTGGTATATTGAAAAATATTCTTTATATTATATTAATAGTAAATTAAATTAAAACAGTTATATGAATAAGAAACAAAAAATTTGGGAATCATACATTCCTGGTGCAGCATTAGGAACAAATGTAGTTAGTACAAAATTTAAAGACAAGAGTGGTAAAGTTAGAGAATCTGGTGATATTGGGTTTGCTATACGATTTTGGAAACGTGCTTTAAAAGATGCAGGAACATTATTTGAGTACAAGAGTAGGAAAGAATATATTAAAAAGTCTCAAAGAAAACGAGAAAAAATGAATGCAGCAAAATTTAACCAATGGGTTAAAGATATAAATCAAGACTAGTTTAAAATACAATATTATAAAAAAAGGATGCAATTTGCATCTTTTTTACATTTTACCATAGTGGTTTTCATATGAGTTCCATATATATAATTGACAACGAAAGATACGGTGTTTCTAATACAACGTCACTCTGTCACATAAACAATCTATTAAGGTTCTGAATAACCTTATTTCCAAATTAAATAAGAGGAGAAAAGTAATGAATAAATTACTAAAAGAAGCGATTGCTGATGCAAAAGCGGTAAGAGAAACTGCATTAGCCAACGCAAAATTAGCATTAGAAGAAGCATTTACACCAAGACTTCAATCTATGTTATCTGCTAAACTTTCTGAAGAAGAAGAAATGGACATGGACGAAGATGAAGACATGACTATGGACGCACCAGTCGAAGAGCCAGCAATGGATGAAATGGACGACGAAATGGAAGAAGGTATGAGAGAAGATGACGAAGATCCAACTGATATGTATTCTGAAGAAGAAGATATGGACATGGAAGAAGAAATGGCACCTGCTGCAGAACCAGAAATGGAAGAAGGTGAAGATGATCTTGAACTAGAAGCTATTATTAGAGAATTAGAAGATGAGCTTGAAGAGCAGTCTGATTCAACTGATATAGGTAAAGGCGACAACAAAATGGACGTAGCTACGTCATCCGATGAAGAAGATCCTGCAAAAGGAAAAATGACAGAAGATGATGCTGAAGAAATGGATGAAGACGATTCTGGTGAAGATGAAGTATCTATCGACGAAATCATTAAAGCTTTGAAAGAAGAAGATGGTGACGAAGAAACTACTGATGAAGGACAAAGAGGTGAAGAAACTGTTGAGGAAGCTGAAGAAGAATTAGAAGAAGCTTACACTGTTATCAAATTCTTAAAGTCTAAGATCAATGAAGTTAATCTTCTAAATGCAAAACTATTGTTTTCTAACAAATTGTTTAGAAATTTTGCAATGAATGAATCGCAAAAAATGAAAGTGATTGAAAATTTCGATCGCGCTTCAACTATCCGCGAAGTTAAATTAGTGTTCTCAACATTAGCTGAGTCATTAAAAGTTAACAAAACAAAACGAATTGTTAAAGAAAGTACAGCTTCTAAAACATCTAGATCAACTGCACCTAAAAGGATTTTATCCGAAGGTAACCAGTTAGCATCAAGATGGGCTAAGTTGGCAGGACTTAACAAAAAATAATTAAAAGGGAGAAAATAAATGAATTTAAATTCTTTATTGCCACATGAGTCTCAAGCAAATCAAAACGCTGTATCATTAAAACTAGAAAGAAAATGGGAAAGAACCGGTCTTCTAGAAGGAATGAATAGCGAAGTTGATAGAAAGAGCATGGCGGTTCTATTAGAGAACCAAGCAAAGCAACTAGTAACAGAAGCAAACGCAACTGGTACTGGTGGAAGTGATGAACAATGGTCAGGTGTTGCTTTACCATTAGTTCGTAGAATTTTTGCAGAAATTGCTGCAAAAGATTTTGTATCTGTACAACCAATGAACTTACCATCAGGTCTAGTATTTTTCTTAGACTTTAAATATGGTACAGGTCAAGGGCAAGCAGGAGGATCAGCAGGAGGTAATGACTTCTTAACAGGAGCTGGAAGAACATCTCAAGACGATTCTGTATTTGGTGTAACTAACTTAGGTAATGGAAATGATGTTTCTAATACTGCAACTAGTGCTCCATCAGAAGGTCTTTATGGTGCAGGTAGATTTGGATATACTATGAATGATGTAACATCTTCAGTTAATGTTTTAGCAGCTGCTAGTACAACTACTGTTGCAACTGGTTCATGGTCTACTTCAAATGCATTTGCTGACAATGTAGTATTAGACCAAGCAGGTTATAATATCTTTACTAACTTTAATGCTGATGCATCTGCATCTGCAGTAGGTAATATACATGATATTGTAGCTGTTGGTAAATCTGTAATACCTAACTTTGATGCAAACGGTGCTAGAGCATTTAATGTTGCCGGTACTGATATAGAAGCAGTTTATCCAGAGTTTACTAGAGTATCTAGTGATGGTAACTATGTATACTTCTTAGTTGCAACTACTGATGCAGGTAATACAATTAATGATGTTACTGTAACTTATCACAAACAACCAACTGATCAAACAAGAGGTGACTTTGAAGATAATAATAACTTAGGTGGAGCTAACAATCAAGCTACTTCTGTAGCAGATGGTGGTGCAGGTAATGTATTAGATATTCCAGAAATTAATCTTGAATTAAGATCTGAGGCTATTGTTGCTAAGACACGTAAGTTGAAAGCTGTTTGGTCTCCTGAGTTCGCTCAAGATCTTAATGCTTATCATTCAATTGATGCAGAAGCTGAATTAACTTCTATGTTATCTGAATATGTTTCGCAAGAAATTGATTTAGAAATTTTAGATATGTTAATGAGTAATGCTCAAACAACTGAATTTTGGTCTGCAAAGATTGGATTCGAGTATGATTCAGCAACTAGATCATTTGGTCAATCTAATGCAACTGCACAAGCATACAACCAAGGAACTTGGTTCCAAACTTTAGGTACTAAAATACAAAAAGTTTCGAACAAGATTCACCAATTAACTTTAAGAGGTGGAGCAAACTTCCTAGTATGTTCTCCAAGTGTTGCAACAATCCTAGAATCAATTCCAGGATATGCTGCTGATACTGATGGTGACAAAATGCAATTTGCAATGGGTGTTCAGAAAGTTGGAGCTATTAATAGTAGATTCCAAGTATATAAGAATCCTTATATGACTGAAAACCAAATACTAATGGGATATAGAGGAGCTCAGTTCCTTGAAACTGGAGCAGTTTATGCACCATATATTCCATTAATCATGACTCCATTAGTATATGATCCTAACAACTTTACTCCAAGAAAAGGTGTTATGACTAGATATGCTAAGAAAATGGTACGTCCTGAATTCTATGGTAAGATTGCAGTAGCAAACTTAGATACAGTGTAATTATATAATTTTATTATATATGAAATTAAAAGGCCTTCTTCGGAAGGTCTTTTTTTATGGCTACATATTTATATAAAAGGGTTATATTATGCCAAAGCAAAACATTCAAAAAACACCACCAAAAGGATCTATTAGATTTTCTCTCTCACTTTCAGATGAACAAAAACAAGCAAAGACTGAAATATTAAAACATCCTTATAATTTTGTTGTAGGAAAAGCAGGAAGTGGTAAAACATTATTAGCTGTACAAGTAGCTTTAGATATGTTTTTTAAAAAACAAATTAATAAAATTATTATTACAAGACCGACTATATCTACAGAGGATAACGGATTCCTGCCAGGATCAGAAAGAGAGAAAATGGAACCATGGCTAGTACCTATTCGTTCTAATATGAGAAAGATATATAATAAGCCAATGATATTAGATAAAATGGAAAAGGATGAATCTATAGAATTAGTATCACTTGCTCATTTTAGAGGGAGGACATTTGATAATGCAGTTGTTATTGTAGATGAATTTCAAAATTTAAGTAGATCTCAATTGGCTATGGCTATTGGTAGATTAGGTAAAGATTCAAAAATGATCTTTTGTGGTGATTCATACCAAATTGATTTAAAAGATAAAAATTGGTCTGCATATCATGACATGGCAAAACTGACAAATTCTAATTATGTATATAAAATTGTATTAGAAGATAGTCATAGACATGATTCTATAGATGAATTGTTAGAATTATTGAATGGTTATCATTAATAGTTCATATTTATATTAAATGGCCAATACAAAGATAAAATGGGGTGAAGCTGAGTTTAAATGGAATTTTGCGCCAGGTACTCAATTATCAGATGGTGTTAAACCATATACCTGGGATGATGTTACATTATTAGAAGATTTATTATCTCAAGGCGCAAGTGGTAGTGAATTAGCATACCATGTAGAACAATTAGAACCTGATAAAAAGAAACGGTTTATCAAGTTAGTATGTAAAGTAAAAGGCCTAGAAACATATTCTGGCCAAAAAACAATTAGAGATGATATAAAAATATCAGCTAATGATTGTGAATTAGTAATAAAAGAAGTATTAGGTATAGATTTAACCGTGGAGAATATACATGTATAAATTATTTACAGATAAGACAGAACTATTTGAATGTGATATTAAAATAGAAGGCGCAAGCTTAAAAAACTCAACAGCTAGATTAGTTGTAGAGACTAATGATTATAGTTTAATGTTTAATGGAAAAATTAACAGTGCAGGTAAATGTGAAATTCCTATTAGAAAATTAAAAGGACTTATTGATGAATCCTCTAAAGGTAATATACGTCTAGAGGTTATAGCAGAAGATACTTATTTTACACCATGGAAATCAGAGTTTGAAATCAATGCAAGTAAAAAAGTAACAGTTGAAGTAAAATCTCAATCAAGTAAAAAAGTTATAAAAGAAAACCAAGTACAAGTTTCAAATATAAAACAAGAAGTAACAAAGAAGGATATTGATCATGTTACTAATATAATGAAGTTATTAGTTCGTGAAGATATTAATTTAAAAAATTTACATCTTAAAAAAGATAGAGTAAATAAAATAGTTGCAACATATACAAAACATAAACCTTTAATGGAACATAGAAGAAAAGATGTCATTAAAGGAGTACTTAAAAGTTTGTATAAAAAATAAGGGTTATAAATGGCAGACTTTACAGGCCAAAATATTCAAGATACATATCAACGAGTAGTACAAGTTGATGGTAATCAATTACAAGACGGGACTGGAAGTAATCTTCCTATATCATTTAATGGAGATGATGTTATTATCCCAGGTGCTATAAGAGCACAATCATATATAATCTCCCAAAGTATTATAGCTATTTCATCTGGTTCCAGTATATTTGGTAATTCATTTGATGACACCCATACATTTAGTGGAAGTGTGTCTATAAATGATAAAGTAGACACAGATTATAATACTATTACTCCATCCTTATTTGTTAGACAAGATGCTGTAGATAGATCTCAAATAGCTAATGGATTTGGTGGATCAATTGATTTTCATATACAGAGAGGTTCTAATTCAAGTGGAGCGAGAACAGGAAGAATTGCTAGTTATCTAGTTACAGGCCAAGGTACTGTAAATGACCAATGGGGAATGAAGTTTGGTATTAGAAATGATGATACACAATTAGATGCAATAACAATATATCCAGGCGATCCTGATTCTGCAGCAATGGTTGGTATAATGGATACAACACCATCACATACATTAGATGTGAATGGAACTATTAGAGCTGTATCTAATATTTCTTCAGATAGCTCAATCAGTGCAACAGGTAATATAAGTGCAAGTGGTGCAATAATAGGTAACAGTCTGCAGACAGATGATTATATTACTGGAGATACTTCTTTACCTACTGGAATATTAGTAGATGGATATGTAGAATGTAACCATATAACAGCCTCAGGTAATATAAGTTCAAGTGCAACAATTACAGCAAATTTAATTCAAACACCTAGAATAAATGGAACTGGTGGTTCATTATATATTGCAAACTCCATGGACGTTGCAGGAGGAAACCATATAACAGCCTCAGGTAATATAAGTTCAAGTGGTGATATTATATCATCTAAATTTATTCTTAATAATGATACGGTCGAAGGAGCTTCTTTATCTAATTTACCTGGAGTTTTTAACATAAAAGCAGGAAATGGAGGTACATTAGATAGTGTTGGATTTAAGTCAATTAAAACAACATTTATAGATACTGTTCATTCTGATATAACAGCCTCAGGAGATATAAGTGCAAGTGGAACAATAGAAGGGTCTAATTTAAGTGGAACAAATACCGGCGATCAAGACTTATCAGGACATGTTCTAAGCTCTATAACATCATCTTTATTAGTAAGAAATTCAGAAACTGGTTCATTTTTAACTTCAGTACCAACAGGTACATTATCAAGTTCATTGCAATTACCAACAGGAATATTTTCAGCTTCAGCAGGTGGTGATTTACTTTTACCTCATAATGGCGAGGTTGGGTATGATTCTAATAATCATATATTATTTGGATCAACTCAAGTAGCAATTGATGCAACAATTTTTAATATTAATGCGTCTAATAGAGTTAATTTTTTCGATAGCAACGTAGGAATAAACCCGGCCGGGTCAAATCTAGTTGCACCAGAACGTTTAACAGTTGGAGGTAATATAAGTGCAAGTGGTAATTTTATCGGTCAAAATTTTATCGGTCAAAGAGTTAATATTGCATATGCATCTTCAAATATAGCATCACCGACACAGAATGTATATTTCTATGCTGGTTCAAATGGTCTTACTAGTAATACTTGGAATGTTGGGCTATCAACTGCGGATGCACCAAATGCAGCAGGAGCATATACTGCATCTATACCTGCAACTTATTTCAATAATATACATAGAATACCTTGTGGTGTTAAAACTGTAACATTAAAATCTCAAAATAGAGTAGGCCATACACAAATTCCATCTATATGGATTTACACTGGTAGTTTCACAAATGACTCTGCAGGCGATACACAAATGGGATTTGCTGCATCTCAATCAATAATGACAGTTGATGATGATAATGTGACTAATGGAAGTGGTAAAAACTTATATAATATAGACATAACAGGAAGTAAATCATTTACACCTAATCCGGGACACGAACTAATAGCTGTAATGATGAAAAATGAAGGTACTGGAACTCAGGCCTGGAGATTTAATTATAGATTAGATGGAATAACAACGGAGTAATAATATGGCAAGACAAAAAACAACAATATCAGATCAATTTGGATCTGGAGGAGATAAGGATGGATCTCCAGAAGAAAAATTCTTTACAGATGAAGATATCCAAGTGGACCCAGAATGGAAAGTAATTGAATTACTTCGAGCACAAATAGATGATATTACTGCAGGTGTAAATGCTAATGATGCAGCTTCAGGATCTTATGCAGATCTTAAAAAAGAATATATAACATCTTCAGGATCCTTTTCTACTAGAGTAACTACAAATGATGCCAAAGTAAACACATTTCCTGCTATAACAAGCAATTTTTTAAATATAGTTGGGGTATCTATTAACAGTATAACGTATACAAAGTTTGGTACTTTAGCAATTGTAATTGCAATTACTGATAAATTAGGAAGAACTGCATTGAGATCATTCTCAATTGATGTAGACGAATAATATATGGCAGTAACAGCAACATTAATACCAGCACAGCTTATTGCATCCAACAACATTCAGCCAATGAGTGTAAATTTAACTGAATTATCAGATGGTGAATCAGAGACAGGAATGATTACAACCCCTGCAGAAGGGATTTTACAAATGCATTTTTCTGATATAGGTGGCCAGCAATTGTTTGGCTCAACAATTGCAATTAATATAAAATCAAATGCGGGATCAGCTATTGGAAAAGCAATCGTTGATGTACGTTATTCGAAAGATGGTGGAAGTAATTTTATATCACTATCTGAATACATAATTATAGGACTAGTTACTGATGAAAAGTCAATTGTAATTGGCACTGTTAATAATAACGCTCCAGAAGATAGTTTAGAAGAATTAACATCAGATGATATAAACAATATAATAATCAGTATATCACTATCCTTTGGTATTGTACATGATTTAAATATTACTATAGATGATAACATTGATCGAGGTAGAGTTAGAATACCTGCAGGCCGTGTATTCTTCCGAGAGGGTAGAGTTAGAATTTAACATTAACAAAATCTTCAGGTAATCTATTGTTTCTTCATATTTATATAAAAATAAAAGAAGGTAACATATGGCAAAAAATATTCCAATATGGCCTGGGTCAGCATCATTTCAATCTGGAGATACTCCATTTGGGTTATATGATGCAGATACAGAGTTTACAGAATCCGCAAATAATACTGCAGAATGGTGTGCAAAAAGATTAGGATATCCATTAACTGATATTGAATTGCAGGACATAAATTTCTTTGCATGTCTTGAAGAAGCCGTAACAGAATATGGATCACAAGTTAATACATATAATATACGCGACAACATGCTTAATTTATATGGAGCAGAAACAGGTTCAAATTTTTCTGGACAAAAAATATCACCAAACTTTGGAGGATTAATTGAATTAGCAGAGGAATACGGAACAGAGTCAGGTACAGGTGGAAATGTAACATATTATACAGGTTCAGTTTCAATGACTCAAAATATACAATTATATGACTTAACAGATTCAAATATTGTATCATTAGAGTCAGGTACCCCTGGAGAAGATGAAATTGAAATAAAAAGAATCTTTCATGAGGCACCTCCTGCCATGGTAAAATATTTTGATCCATTAGTTGGTACAGGATTAGGATCACAGAACATGTTAGATGGTTTTGGCTTTGGAGGAATGTCACCTGGTACATCATTCATGATGATGCCAATCTATGCAGATATGTTACGTATTCAAGCAATTGAATTTAATGATCAAATACGAAAGTCTGCATATTCATTTGAATTAATAAATAATAGATTAAGATTATTTCCAACACCTAATGGAGGTAACTTTACAAAAGTATATTTTCAGTATATTTTAAAGACTGATAGGTCGAATCCATTAAAAGGTGCAACAGGTACAATATCCGATTTTTCTAATGTACCTTACCAAAATGTAACATATGGAAATATTAATGTAGTAGGAAGACAATGGATTCAAAAATATTCATTAGCATTAGCAAAAGAGATGTTAGGATATATAAGAGGAAAATATTCATCATTACCAATTCCTAATGCAGAAATTACTTTAAACTCAGCAGACCTAGTATCAGCCGCTCAGACTGAAAAAGAGGGCCTTATAACAGAACTAAAAGAAACGTTAGATACTATGTCCAGACAACTACAATTAGAACGAAAAGCAGCAGAAGCAACCTCATTGCAAGAGCAGTTTAATAAAATACCACTTAAAATTTATATAGGGTAATTATGGCATTATTTGGATCAGCAAGAGACGCAAGTTTAATTAGATCAGTTAATCGTGAATTAATAAATGAATTTATAGATACTGAAGTTGCTTTGTATAAACTTAGTTTAGGTGATAGCGCAACTAATATATATGACGAATCAGATAGTAAAGTTTATTACTCACCAATGAGAATAAATTCTCTTATACAAAAAGATGATAAAACAATTGCAGCAGATGATTTTGGAATTGATTCAACTAGAACTGGTATATTTTCATTTTTAAGAGATGATCTAGTTGAAGTAAATATTCATATTGAAGGTGGTGATGTAATTGAATATGACAATGAATTTTATGAAATAGATTCAGTTCATGGATCACAATATTGGACAGGTAGAAATCCTGGTACAGATCTAGGATTTACATTAGGTGACACTGATGAATTTGGATTGAGTGTTGCAATAAGAGCAGAAGGACATTTAACTAGACGTAATGGATTAAATATACGAGAAGTACGATTTGGTATTAATAAGACAAATACAAAACCTAAAAACTTATAATGGCTGATAAAAAATTAAATAAAACATATAGTTCTTTTACAAATGATAAGATTGTAAATCGTGCGGAACAAATACGTCGAGATACTGACATTGTAAAAACACCTACAGTTACTATATATGATTGTGATAATGCAATATTGTCATATTTACAAGATGTAGTAAAACCAAAGTTAATAGAAAATTCTCAAACAATTGATGTACCAATTTTATTTGCTAGTGGAGAAAAATGGGTTCAAATTCAGAAACGAGGATTCATGCGTGATGAAAAAGGAAAACTAATGACACCGTTAATTAGTATTCGAAGATCATCTGTAACTGAACGAGATACTTTAAAGTCATTAGCAGTAAATCAAAACCCATCTGGAATGGGATTGGTACATTATAATAAATTTACTAAAACAAACATGTATGATAAATTTAGTGTGATACAAGGAATAAAACCTACAAGAGAATTATTTATATCACCTATACCTGAATATGTTGATATATCATATGAATTAATGTTATGGACCCAATATACCGAACAAATGAATTCATTAGTAGAACAGTTAGTACCATTAAGTGGTTTTGCATGGGGTACTACATGGAAGTTTATTTCATTCTTACAAGACGTTTCATTTGAAACAATTAATTCAACAGGTGAGGATAGATTGATAAGAGCTACTATACCATTAACAACAAAAGGAATATTATTAGCAGAATCAGAATTAAGAAAATCAAATATTGAAAAACAATTT
>Ga0209337_1001667_pt1 | contig 16715 bp, 14 predicted proteins | sample LinPmetageLP53_FD_184044 | JGI IMG/M metagenome (GOLD analysis project Ga0209337, IMG submission 184044) | Marine viral communities from the Pacific Ocean - LP-53 (SPAdes) (version 2) | ecosystem: Environmental > Aquatic > Marine > Oceanic | place: Pacific Ocean | collected 2010-02-08
TGATTTAATTGTGTTGGTGTAGCTGATTTTTTTTGTATTGATACACAAAAACAAGGCTAAAACAAACTAAAAACCAGTTTAAAGTTCAGTATTTCAGTCATTATTTTAGTAATGATTAAAAAAAAAGAGGTTGAAAGGTTTGAAAAGGGTTTAGATTTTATTTCCGTAAATGTAAGTCCAAATACTCTTTAAGCCCACAAACGCACACACACGAAACCAAAGTTCAATTTTATAAAAGGTATGTATTACTTAAACATCTATTTACAAAGGGTTATATACTTTGCGATATGAGCAATGATGTTTACTATAAGGCGTGGTGATTATGAGAACAGTCATATCTGCTAACTAAGTATTACACTCACAGGCAGACTTCTTTTTAATTATGTATGAGTTCTTATAAGAGGCACGAAGATAGTGTTTAATAATTAAATAGTTTCACAGTTTCTTTACAAAAGGGATAAATATTAAAATATAAGTTAATTATAGGGCTATATAGGTACAAAAAAATTATAGAAGTTCAATTTTATATCTTTATTGTTAATAGAGTTTAAAAGATTATTGTATATTGGCAAACTAAATAAACAACTGTGGAAGAACAAGAGAAGAAAATAGTAGGAAGCGAAGCAATGAAAAAGCGACCTCAAAATATAGATGAGAACTATAACCAAACTGCAAAGTCTTTATTACCTAAAAATAATGAAACAAGACAACTAGCTAGGATGACTAGAAAGTCCTTAGCTTACGCACTAGAGGGACAGCCTGTAAAGATTAAGATGGCATTAGATATACTCTTTGATGAAGACCCTAGAGCCTACATAGATGCAATAGCTAAACTAATGAATTATGCAATGCCTAAACTATCATCAACAGAGATTAAGAAAGATACAGATACTAAGATTGAGATTAACTTAAACGAAGGAGCAACACTTGAAGATATTAAAAGACAGATTAGAGGACTAGATGAAGCAGAAGATATTGACTATACAGAATTAGATGACTAATAAAAAACTATTAAAGTTTGCATTAGAAAAGAAACTATGTGAGATGAGTTTCTATGAGTTTTTTAAAGCAGCTTGGATTGTAGTAGAACCAGCAGTACCTCTTTCAACTAATTGGCATCATAAATATATTTGTGATATGCTACAAGAAGAGTGCGAGAGAATAATAGCACAGAAGCCCAAAACTAAAGATATTATTATTAATGTTCCCTTTAGAAGTACGAAATCACTTATAGTAACTGTAATGTTTCCTGTATGGGCTTGGATAAAATCACCTAAACTTAGATTCATTACATCATCTTACTCTGCAACTCTATCTATTGAACTTGCAACTAAGAGTAGAGATATAATATTTAGTGATTGGTTTAAGGTTAGGTGGGGAGATGTATTTCACATTAAGAAAGACCAAAACCTAAAAGAGAGATACGAAAATAATTTTGTTGGAATGAGAAGAGCAACATCTGTAGGTGGTACTGTTACTGGGCAAGGTGGGGATTTCCTAATAGTGGATGACCCCTTATCGCCACAAATGGCAAACTCAGCTACAGAAAGAGAGAACGCAAATGAATGGTATAGAACAACATTTTACTCAAGACTAAATCAAGCAGACATAGGAGTTAGAATAATAATTATGCAGAGAGTACACGAAGAAGATTTAAGTGGTTTTTTATTAGACAGAGAAACTAGAACTAAATATAAACATATCTGCATACCAGCAACAAATGAAGATGGAAATATAAAACCAAAATCATTAGAGAAATTTTACAACAAAGAAACAGGATTGTTTTGGGAAGATAGGTTTAGTAAGAAAATATTAAATGATTATAAGAGTGCATTAGGTACTTATGGCTACGCTGGACAGCTACAACAAACACCAACACCCCTAGACAGTGGAATGATTCACAAAGATTGGTTTAAGATAGATAGGTATAGAGTAGAAGAAGCAGTAGTTAATTTCGTTATTGACCCTGCATATACAGCAAATGAAAAGAATGACCCCTCTGCATTACTTGCATATACTTATAAAGACAACAAGTGGCAGATAGTAGACTGTGTTAATGTATATAAAGAATTTCCAGATTTAGTAAAATACATACAACATTGGGTACAAAAGAATGGATATACTAATAGAAGCAGAATATTTGTAGAACCTAAAGCGTCAGGTAAATCGATAGTGCAAACGCTAGTAAGAGAAACGGGACTGAATGTAAAAGAGGATAAACCACCAACAAAAGATAAGGTAGCAAGGGTCAGCGATATAAGTGCGTCATTAGAAAGTGGTAGGGTTAGCTTACTAAATGGTGATTGGAATAGCAAGTTTTTAGAACAATTAGTTAAGTTTCCAGCAGCAAAGCATGATGATATGGTAGATTGTTTAGTTATGGCAGTCAATAAAGAGATTTGGACTGGTGGAGGTAAAGTTTTATACTTTTCGTAATATTATTTCAGTTTGTTTAAAAACTATGAAATTATTTAGCATTGTATTTGTTATTTTTGCGTAGTTTTGAATAATTGTGAAAAAATTATCAGAAAATTATGAATAAGAAAGAAATACTTTATTTAAACAACAACCATAAGGAAGTTGTAGAAAAGCTAATGAAAGAAGTAAAAGAACTAATGTACTATGCAACAGAAGAACAAATATCTGGCAAGTATCAAGACTTCTTAAATATACTTGATTCCGTTTATTTATATAATAATAATTTTCACGAAACAACTTTAAAGTTAGACGATGATAACGCATCAATAGCTGAATTTATATTTTTAATTCCAAATATGATATTCTACACTGCTATTGGTTTTTTAACTGCTCTTAAGAATACTCAAAATTCTAAATACATGAAGGATTATTTAGAAGATGTTGCTTCCTTGTGTGAAAATGCTACAAGTGAACTAGCAGACGTACTTATAGATGAGACTGAAAAGAAAAAGTTGTTAGAAGATATAATGCAAAGTGAAACAATTAAAAACTAATAAATGGTAGAAATAAAGATACAAGAAAAGTCATATGAAATTCCAACACAGTGGAAAGACATTACTCTTAGGTATTGGTGTGGACTATACACAATTATAAGTCAATATACCAAAAGAGATGATAAGGGTGAGGTTATTGAGGCAGAACACTCAGAAGTAGAATTATTAAAGATGAATAGAGATATTTTTATTTATCTTACAGGAGTTACACATAATGAGATGAATAGACTTGATGTTGATAGCGTTAATAATGCTGTAGCTACATTTTCTGGTTTGTTAGAAGAATACAAGCCTAAAGGTATAGACAAGTTTGAATTAGATGGTGAGGAGTATTTATTTCCAAAAGAATTTTTAAGAAGAAATACATTTGGAGATTATATTGAATCTACACATTTAGATAGCACAATAGAAATAATGAAACATGGTAGGTTTGATGTTTTACCTGAACAGATGGCAATATTATGCAATAGGGCAGATGAGGAGTATGATGATGATGCAATACCAGCTAAGACTGAGAAGTTTAAAGAACTGACAATGGATTTCGTATGGGAGTTCAGTTTTTTTTTGACAATGCAAAGCGTAAAATTAACTCGGACTTTCCAAATGTTTTTGGGGAAAACAGAAGAGGAAGTGGAGGAGGCAAAGGTAGAGTTTCTACAGTTGGACTCTACAACAAGTTTATAAAGCCATATGGATGGCTTAACAGCCTATATATGGTAGCAGAGAAAGGAATATTTAGAATAGAAGGATATAATGATATTGATAGTGTGAAAAAAACAAATTTATATAAAGTGTTGACTTATCTCAGCTATAATACTGCAAAGAACGATTATGAAATTGCTGTACAAGAAAAAATACATAATAAAAATAATATAACACCATAACTATGGCAATAACAAGATTAACAGATATAATAACTGTATTTGACAGTAAATGGACTTATGGGGATGTAAAGTTTGGATATGATGGTGAAGTGAATCAAGACCACGACACACAGTACCCATTAATGCTAGTTACACCACCAGAATCAATAATACCAGCAATATATAATGGTAGAGAAGAGTATTCATTTGAAATAAACTTTTATAATTTATACTCTCAAGCAGCACAATCTGTAGTAACGCTACAAAAGAGATGGGATAACTTACAAGATTTATGTAATGAATGGCTAGACTTAGTTCTAAAAAATTATCAAGATGTAACTGTAGAGGCTTATCTTAATGATGAGAGCATAGAAATAGAAAGAGTTAAGGATGTTAAGAATGACAAGCTAGTACAGATAAAGCTAGTATTTACTATGAGTGCATTTACTAAGTGTTTTAGACCAGTATCTATCTACCCATCAGACTTTGCAAACTTAGCTGTATGGATTAGTGCTGATAGTAATGTTAATTTTAATATTGCAACTAAAAAAATTAGCTCAATTATGAACAGACAAAATAATAAAACAGTTGAACAGACAATAGATGCAAATCAGCCATTGTGGTATGGATATGATGGTAATAATGATAAATCTTATTTAAAATTTAATGGAACGACTAATTTTTTATTATCAAATGTAAATTTTCCTGTATCTAATGATTTTACAGTATTCGAAGTAAGTAAAAACTTAGCAATTAATTCAACATTATTTAGCTACATATCTTTATCTACTAGGATTGATATTAAGCTATCTGGTATTGGTGCTTTTAGTGCATTTATTTATGATGGTTCTGAAACATTATTACTTGATACAGGTAAAGATAATATATCGGATAGTCATATTGGTGTAGTAAAAAAGTCAAGTAAAACTTTAGATTTAAAATATTACACAAGCAATCCTATACAAAACTTTACAGGTAATGTTACTAATTCATCTTTTAATGCAGCAAAAGAATTTAATGAGCAAGTGTTTGCTATTGGTGGGTTGTATAATAAAACTACAGGTATTACATCACAATATTTTAATGGTGAAATACAAGAGTTTATTGTTTACAACAGAGCTTTGTCTGATACTGAAATAGATGATGTTCAGGGTTACTTAAATTTAAAATATAAAATATATTAAGATATGGCAAGTATTGTAGGATTAGCAAGTTGGGGCATAGTACCTTTAGGGTTTGATACTAGTAATTTAGCATCAATGAGTTATAGTTACAGAGGTAATTATTTAAAAAGTGCCAATGACCAACTAAGATACCAAATTCAGTGGTTTTACTCAGGAATAAATGAAGCTACCGAAGTAGGAGTACAAGGAGGAGTAGTTGGCGTAATATTTAAAGTAGAAACATCTGTAGATGATATAAACTGGTTTAATATTGCTAATATAAAAAAATCAAGAGATATTACTAATAAAAGATATGATAATCAAACCTCACCAACAGGACATCGTTTTACAATAGATGTAAGTCAATTAGTTGCTGACCAACTATCATATAGTTTATGTCCTATAAATAAAGGTACATGGCAAAGTAATTATTATGGAGGAATGAATGGAGGATTGTTAACACAAGACAATGTTATTGGGGGTAATTTAGCAATAGGAACACCTATAAGTGAATATAATGTAACTGAAAATGGTGCATACAGAAAGTTAAGAGTATCTGCAACTTTTGAAATGATTGATATTGATGCTGATGGCAATAAATCTATTATTACAGCAGATAATGTTATGAGTTACACGCCAACAATTACTGTAATAAATTCTGTAAATCAATTTGAAAGAGATAGCGTTTATTATTACAAAGACTTTCTATTTAATCAAGTTATAAGTAATCAGGATAATCCAAAAAGATTTCTTACTAGATGTCCAAATTGGCATTACAATACCGATGCAAACAAAGTAGAATATAACAAACTTGTTAGAATAGATGAACAAGCCGAGTTTTTACAGTTTTATGCAAGAGAAATTTATGATGCTAATTTCCCTAATGACAAATATAATTATATAGAAATATTTGGTGAAACTTTTACAGCAGATGGAACTCATGAAAATTACTTTGTATTAGTTGATTTTACAATAAATTTAAATTTGGTAGCTGGTTCTACTACTGCATTTGCACAATCCCAAAACAAATTGTTAATTCAGAATGTTAGTCCTGATTTTATTAATAATAATGCTTATGCTCCTCAAGATGGTGGTTCAGGAAGCGTACCTATATCTGTTTACACTACTCCAATATCTCCAATTACAACAAATACAGATAAATATAGTCTTTATTTTAGAGGTCATTATTTTCAAGATGATGGTGCTGGTGCTTGTAATTGTTGGACATCTGTAAGGCATAGTGCTGTTAACTGGTTTCAAATAGACAGGGAAAGTGAAAAAATACCTTATGGTTTTGTAAGGTTTCATTGGTTAAATTCAATGGGAGGAACTGACAGTTATACAGCAAAAAGAGATATAGTAGAGGGAATTAATATTAGTAGAGATGTTATAGAAAGAAAAAGCTCAGATAGAACTTGGTATCAAGATAATGCTGGAGCAGTTAATCAAAATAAGGTAGATGTAAATAATGATGATTATATTTCAAATACTATGAGAGGGGGCAATATATACAAAGGAGGTAGAGAGGTTTTAGGATTAAATGCTGAAAGAGTACAAAGTGTATATACAGAGCCTTTAAATATTTCAGTCGCAAAGTGGTTAGAAGAAATTACTTTATCTCCTAATGTATGGATAGAAATGGAAACTGATGCAACTAAAAGAGGTAATACTGTAAATCCATACCAAAGACCATCTACAAAAGAATATATACCAGTTATCATAACTAATAGTGATATAGAAACTGTAAATCAAGAGAGTGGGTTAGTTAAATTTAATTTAGAATATACTTTATCTCATAAAGTACAAACACAAAGAAATTAATATATGTCAGTAAAAATTGAGATACTAGATTATGTTTATGGTAATGGATTAAGTATTGTTAATGTAAATGCAGGTAATCCTCAAGCTGGATGGACTTCATTATCAGCTAAATCAGCAAATTTTGTAGGAGATACAACTAATAATTCTAAATTTTATCAGGATATATCTAATACTATAATTTCTGGCAAAACTTATAAAATAAGACTACAAATAACTAATTACAGTGGTACAGGTGATATTGGATTTTCAATAAATAATTCTAGTGGAACTTCACTTGGTATAAGTCTTTTAGCTAGAATATCATCAGATGGCATTGTTACTGAAACTTTTACTGCAGTAGCATCAGGTAAAATTAGATTATTTAGTAAGGGAACTGTTACTAATGCAGATGTAAAAAATATATCTGTAATTGATACACAAGATGTAGATTGGAAAAATAGTGTTGTTGGAGAATTAGATGTTACAGACCATACAGATTTTCCTTTAGCATTAACATTTCAAATATCAGATTTTAAAGATTTAACCTCAACAAGTGGTGATTACAGCAAATCATTTAAAATACCAGCTACAAAAAACAATAATAATATATTTAAAAATTTATATAATCCTAAAATTATTGTAGATAATAAAGTTACTGATAAAAAAAGATGCAGAATACTTTTTAATAATCTATATTCATTAGAAGGATTGCTACAGGTAGATGGAGTAGGGGGTTATAATGAAAATCCATCTTATTATAATTGTGTTTTTTTTGGAAGTAATTTAAGTTGGTCAAACAAGATACAAGAAAGTTATATTAATGAAATAGATTGGGGAAGTGATGGTGAAAATATAATATATAATAAAAATAGCATTACGCCTACTTGGGATTATATAGACTGCGACTCCTCTACATCTCCTATTGTTTATCCAATAACATCTTATGGAGATTACAACCCAAATGGTATTGATGGAACAATACAACTTTTAGATACTTATGGAAATCAAGGAGGATGGGGTTCTACTTATACTGGTTATTTTGGATTTACAAATGGAGGTCTTAGTTATGGAACTCCAAATCCAGTTGCAGATTGGCGACCAGCTATATTTGTAAAGCCAACATTAGAAAAGATATTTTCTCAATTAGGTGGTAATTCACAAACTATAGGATATAAAATAAATTCAGTTTTTATGGAAACTGATATGTTCAAAAAGTTAGTATGGACATTACCAAACTTTAAATATAACAATCCTGATGATAGAACTATTAAATTTGGTTATGGAAATAAATTTACAGGTGAAGGATTTATAAATTCAATTTTAGTAGCACCTACAAACGATACATCAGTTTATAATACATCTTATGATTTAACAGATACAGCATTAAACTTAAACAATTCTTCTGGTTTCGTTTTAAATAGCAATAGAGACAATACAGGATGGGATTCAAGCACAGGTATTTTTACAATTCAAGAGTATGGAAATTACAAAGTAGATTTAAGTAATTTTGGTTTTTTTGCAGTACCTACATATTATGCAGGTGGTAGTTTAGAAGTAGAATATGTAAAATTAAGAGTACAAGTGCAAACAGTGGGACATAATTCTTGGAATACTGTAGATTCTTCACAAACTGACTCGTTTTCTTTAGCAGGTTCTACAATTAATTACCCAGTACGAAATTTTCCAAGCATTGAATTAACTAGATATTTTAATAAAGGTGATAAATTAAGATTAAATATACAAATAAAAGCTAGAAATTGGGCTTATGATTTAAACCAATTAACTATACATTTATTTGGCTCATCATCACCAACATCTGCAACAACATCAGATAGTTCTAATGCTTTGTATAACATAGATATAAATCCTTTTAATGTAGAATATGGTCAGACATACAATTTAAAAGATGTTATAAATTCTGATTATAAGCAGATAGATTTTATTAAAGGTATAGCTCATGCGTTTAATTTACAAATGACAACTGATGAAAGTACAAGAACAGTAAATATAGAGCCTTATGACTCTTTTTATGAACCTTATAGTAAAGCTATAGATTGGACTCACAAATTAGATAGAAGCAATTTAACAAATGATAAATGGCTAGAAGCAGATTTAAAAAGAAATTTAATTTTTAAGTATAAAAGTGATGGTGCTGACAAAAAAGTAGAAGCTAATGAGATAAAAGATGAATACCCTTATAGAGAGATACTTCCTGATACATTCAAAGGAGGTGAAAGTCTTTTTGAAAATCCATTTTTTGCTGGAACTTATAATGCTAAAGACCAAGATACTATTATTTCTAATCCTGTTGATGTGCCTTATTCTGCTTGTTTATGGACAGAAAATGTTAATCCATATTATGCAGCAAGACCTGTTAAAGGATATGATTTTTTACCTAGACTATTACACTGGAATAGATATACTTCTACAGCTCCATTTAACGGAACAGCAAAAAGAGCTAATGTTCAAGAATGGTCGTCTAAACTTGGATTAATAGTAGCCTCACTAAATTACATAGGAAGTAATACATTTAATGTATATCAAAAATACCCACAAGCAACAATGTTAAATAGAGATAGCACTACAAGTCCTAACTTAGCTTATGGTAACGCTTGGGTAAGAGATTATGACGATAATACAGCAACTTACACTTCACCTAAAGTAGGAAAAGGTTTGTACGAAACTTATTATAGAAAAATGATAGAGAGTTTGAAAAAAAGTCCTAGATTAAGAACTGTAAACATAACTTTACAAATTACAGACATAGTAAATTTAGATTTTAAAAAACTGATTTATATAGATGGTGTCTATTGGAGAATAAATAGAATTATAGATTACAAACCAAATAAGAATCAGTCTACTAAGGTTGAGCTTATAGAGTGGTTTGATTTTGGTAATTTTGCAGCTAATGCTCCTATATTTGGTCAATCAGGAGAAAATTCATGGCACAATAATAATGAAGGTGGTCTTGAAGATGACAGCAATGATAATATTGGACTTTAAATAAATAATATGAATAACAAAAGAGGACAGCAAATTACACCAGGTGGAATAGCTCGAAGAAGTGGATTGGAAATATTTAATAGAGCAATAACATTTAATGGAGAATTTATAAATTGGGGAGACCCATTTGATTATGTAACTCAATTAGGTTCAGACCCAGATTACACTGTAAATAATAGTTCTGCAGACCCTCATATTGACGCTTTAATAAATGCTCCACAAACTGCAGCTGGTCAATGGATGAGATACCATACAGCAGCAGGAAGTAAGTATGCTGTAGCTACAGCACCAGTAAGTATAGGTGGTTATTATTTATTTAATGGTATTAATGCTGGTTCTAGTGTAGTTTCTTATAGTGGTATGTATCAAAGAATGTCTTTAACAGAGGGAGTAGATTATCAAATAGAAGTAAAAACTCCTATTAATACAGGTACAGGCGTTCTTTATATTAATGTTTATACTCCATTTACTAATCAATTTACAAATATTACAACGTATGGTTTGTACTATACAGATAATGTAAATTATCCCATAACAAGAACAAGTAAAGATTGTGTTAAATCTACATTTAAAGCAATAGATTCTAAAGATATTATAGTTATTTATTTTACTACTCTTGAAACATCTACTCAAACTGTAGGAATAAGCAAAATATCAATTAAAGAAAAAGAAGAGTATTTAATACCAATATATGCTGAAGATATGTTTGGAGATGCACATAAAGTATTAAGAAGAGCTGAAAACCAAACTATTAGCGATGATTAAATTAAATCATACAAGTAAAAGTTTAAACAAAGTTACTAATTTAATTATTAAGGGACTGAAATCTCAATTAAGACTGCAAGAGTATTATGCAACTGGTAAATTAAATAGAAGTTTTGCTGGAACTATCAGTAAGAACAAAAATCTTGTTTTAGATATAACTTCTAGTAAGCATTACTGGAGAGTTGTAAATGACCCTAGAGTTGCATTTTCTGTAAATAAGCAGAATATAATAAGGTGGATGAATACAAAAGGATTAGATAAAAAATTTGCACAAGCAGTTTACAATAGACTTAATAAAGGTATTTATGGAAATAAAAAAGCGAATGGAAGAAAAGATTATGTTTATTGGAAGCATGGTAATACATTAACAAGGTCTAACTTTGCAGGTATAACAGCAAAAGAAAATTCATCAAAAGTAGCACAAGTATTAGCTCTATCTATAGGTAAAGATGTAGCAGAAATGATAGCAACACAAATTAAAAAAAATAATCCAAAAGCAAATGTTCAACGAGCATTTTAATATATAATATATATGGCAACAAATACAGAAAAAATTGTAGTACAGGTAGTTGTACAGGGAGATAAACAATTAGACCAGTTAGATAGAAAAGCAGCAAAAACAACTAAAAGTTTTGGCAAAATGACTGCAGGAATTTTAGGTGCTGTTGCTGCATTTAGAGGAATAAGCAGTGCTATAGGAACAGCTATTAAGTCTTTTAGAGATTTTGAATTTCAGATGGCTAAAGTAAGGGCTGTTACAGGTGCTTCAGATAAAGATTTTAAAAAACTAACTAATACTGCTAAGGAACTAGGAAGAACAACATTCTTTACAGCACAACAGGTTGCAGAACTTCAGACTAATTATGGTAAATTGGGTTTTTCAACCAAAGAAATATTAGATGCTCAAGAAGCAACATTACAGTTAGCTACAGCAACAGATACAGATTTAGCAAGGTCTGCTATTGTAGCAGGTGCTGCAATTAGAGGTTTTGGATTAGATGCTTCTGAGGCAGGTAGAGTTGTAGATGTAATGGCTGAAGCATTTACAAGTTCTGCATTAGATATAGAGAAGTTTCAAACATCTATGACTAAGGTAGCTCCTATTGCAGCAGCAGCAAATATATCATTAGAAGCAACTACTGCTATTATGGGAACACTAACAGATGCTGGTATTGAGGCTTCTATAGCAGGTACATCTTTAAGAAATATATTCTTAAAAATGCAAGATTCATCTTCTGATTTATCTAAGTTTTTAGGATTTACTGTCAATAGCTCTGATGACTTAGAAAGAGCTTTAAATACCTTAAATAAAGCAGGTCTTACAAATGAAGAGGTAATGAGTCTTGTTGATTTAAGACAAGTTGCTGCTTTTAATACTATGATAAGAGGTTCAGAAAGAATACAACAGCTAACAAAAGATTTTAATGAAGCTAATGGGGCTGCTGCTAAAATGGCAGCTATTGTTGCAGATACACTAGAAGGTTCTTTTAAGCGTTTTACTTCAGCAACTGAAGGTCTTTCAATACAGTTAATGGAAGATTTAGGTGGTTCACTAAAAGAAACAGTTAATAAATTAGCAAACTTTTTTAATGCACTTACTGAAAATTCAACAGTAATAGCAAAGGTTGTAAGTGGGCTTATATCTTTAATAAAATTTATTGGTCTATATAAGTTAGGAACACTAGCTGCAACAGCAGCAACAATAGGATTAAAAAATGCAGTATTATTATTAAATGGAGGTTTAAAAATAACAAAAACTGCTATAGCCAAAACAGGTATTGGTCTTTTTGTAGTTGCATTAGGAGAGGTTGCTTCAAGGTACTTGCTAGTTGGAGATGCAGCAGAAACTGCAGCGAAAAAGATGGAAATATTTAATGTAGCAAAAGAGAGACAATTATCCAGAGAGGAAGATTTAATGAAGTTAATAAATCAAGAGTTAGCTACAACAAAAAAACAATCTGAAAATAATCTAGCTAACATTAAAGTTCAAATTGAAGGAAGGGAACAGCTAAAGAAAATGCTAAAAGATGAGATGCAAAGTAGGTTTGGAGTTTCTAAAGAAAAAGAAATAGAAAGCAAGAAGGAGATTAAGAGGTTAGATGGTGAATTAGCTTTATTAAAAAAGAATCAAGGTCTTAGAATGATTAACCAAAGGAAGTTAAAGGATGATAAAGACCAAGAAATATTACAAACAAAATCATTAATAACATTAGCTGAAGAAGAAATGGCTATACTTCTTAGGATGCCTGAAACAACAGAGCAGGAAATAATAAATAAGAATAAATTAGTAGATACACTTCAGTTAGAGATAGATAGATTAAAAGATTTAGGCAGAGAGAAAGATGGTCAAATACTACTCAATAAAAATTTAGTTGAATTTAATCCTTATCAGTCTACGATAGAAGATTTAAATGAATTAATAGCAAAAGACAAGGAGGCAGCTGATGAAAGAATAGCTAATGGAGAGAGAGTATTAAATGCTATGAGTGTAACTTCAGATGCTATTTTTACAATATTAAATAATAACGCAAACAGGAGAGCAACTACAGATGAAAAAATACTAGAAGAGAGAAAACAAGCTGGATTAATAACAGAGAAAGAATATGAACAAGGAGTAGAAGCTATACAAAGAAAAGCATTTCAAAGAAAAAAGAGAATGGATATTGCTCAAGTAGTTATAGATACGGCATTAGCAATAGCAAAAATAAAGTTAAATGCAGCTGTTATGAAGAGTAATCCAGTTACAATACTATTTGCAGGTATGAGTATATCTCAAATAGGTTTAGCTATGGCTACAGGAGCTGCTCAAATAGCAGTAATAGCATCACAAAAATTTGCAAATGGGGGAATGATAGAAGAGTTTGCTGATGGTGGAATGGTGCAGGGTAAATCACACGCACAAGGAGGAGAGAAATTTGCAGTAGGTGGTAGAGTAGTTGAATTAGAGGGTGGTGAGGCTGTTATAAACAAAAGAAGCACAGCAATGTTCTCTAGTCAATTATCTGCAATGAATGCAGCAGGAGGAGGTGTTAAGTTCGCAGATGGTGGACTTCTTAATCAACCTTCATTCTCACAGCAACAGTTCAACGCATTAGGACAAAATCAAATGATGGGTGCTATGGAAGGTTCTAGCAAAGTAGTAGTAGTAGAGGCAGATATTACAGATAGTCAAAACGCTGTTAGCGTAATACAATCTCAGGCAACAATTTAATAACCAAAGAAATAAACAAATGTTTGTTGATAAGAAAACCAAGTTACAAAGATTAGATATATGTAAAAGTTGTAGTTTTTACCGAAACTTTTTATTGTTAAAGAAACCTAAAATAAGCAGAGGCTCAAGATGTGCTAAATGCAAGTGTTTCTTAGATGCAAAAACATCACTCACAAAAGAGTTTTTTGGTAAATGTCCAGAAAATAAATGGTAAAACTTTACAAATGAACTTTAAAGAAATCGCTAATAATTACAGTAAGAGTAAAAGAAAGATGATGACTGATGCAGTTATTACAAACAAGAATCATCAAAGAAACTTTCCAACCTATCAAGCTACATCACTAAACTTAATGTTTGCTGAGTGGCATTTACTATTTCCAGCAAATAAACAAAGTATTAATTGCACATCTTGTAGAGGAGCAGTTTGTAAGTTCTGGGAAATGATGGTAGATGAATGGATTGAGATAGAGCAAACTCCTAAAAAAACTAATGTCAGAAAAAAAAATAAGACAAAATAAAGTAGATGTAGTCTTTGACTTCATTGAAATTGCTGGTACAGAGTTAGAAAAGAAATTTGGTGATTATCCAACTTGCAAAGATATTATTAAACATCTTGCCGAAAAGGGTCTTATAGAACCTAAAAGAATTAGAAACTATATGATTATTGCTGACTTTGATAGAATGTTAGTAGGCAACGAAGGTAGTAGGACTAACACTTGGATGGATTTATCTATAAAGTATAATATAAGTGAGAGTATGGCTCAAAATATTGTATATAAAGAGAGAAAAAAGTCTAAACCATCTAATAATATTACATACTAAAAGTTTTGTAGATAAATTGGGTAAGTTACAAATCACTTACTGTTATTTTTGCTGCTATGAACGAAAAATGGTATAACATTCAAAATAAAGCAGGTGAAACTGCTGAAATATACATCTTTGATGAGATTGGTACTTATGGAGTAACTGCACAAGACTTTATATCAGAAGTTAAAGATTTAAAAGATATGCCTATAAACATACGCATCAATTCGCTTGGAGGAGATGTGTTTGATGGAATGGCTATGTACAATGTAATCAAAAGAAGAGAGTACAAAACTACAGTCTACATAGAGGGTATAGCAGCAAGTATCGCTACTATCATTGCTTTAGGTGCAGATGAGGTGATAATGGCTGAGAACTCTTTATTTATGATTCATAACGCTTGGGGAGGAACTTCAGGAGAGGCTAAAGATATGCGTAAGACTGCTCAAACTCTTGACAAGATTACAAGTGAACTAACAGACATTTATGTAAAGAAAACAGGATTATCGTATGATGCTCTTGCTGAGATGATGGATGAAGAAACTTGGTTAAATGCTGAAGAGGCTTTTAGACTAGGATTCATTGATACTATCTCTGACTCTATTAAAGTGGCTGCTAAGTATGATGTTTCTAAGTTTAAAAACATCACGCAGGAAGAAATTAAGAATAAATTAAGTATTAATATAAATAACAAAAAAATGACTAACGAGTTAAAAGATTGGTTCAATAGCAAGGTAGAGGAAATTGTTACTGCTGTAAAAGGTGAGGTAAAAGTTTCTGAAGATGTTGCTGAACAAACTGCGATAACTGTGAACTTAGGAGACAACGAAGAAATTACAAATAAGATTTCAGAATTTGAGGCTAAGAACATTGAATTATCAAACAAAATATCTTTACTAGAAGAAGAATTGGTTTCTGCAAAAGGAAACAATGAAACTTTAACAGTAGAGGTTGAGGGTTTAAACGCAAAAATCAACAAGGCAGATGCTAAAGGTACAGAATTAGAAACTTCAAGCGACCCTGCAATAGTTGAGAACAAAAAAGTAGATGTGAATGCAGATTTTTACAATGCACTAGCGTCAAAAATTAGAAGTAAATTTAATAACTAAAAAAAATAGAATAAAATGGCAAATGTAGCAAATAATAGTATCGCAGCAACTTACGGAGGTGCGAACTTAAACGAAATCTTTTACGAGCCTGTATTCAGGAGTGAAGATTTAATGCGTAACTATAGAGTAATTCCTAATGTTAAGCACAAAATGAATGTTTACACAGCAGCAGCTTTAACTAAAATTGTTGAGTCTTACTCAGCTTGTAGTGCATCAAGTGGAGCTAATCAATTTAATATTGATGATAAAGTAATAACAGCAGGAAGATGTAGAGTTGCTTTAGAGCAATGTACTGATGAGTTTTTCGGAACTTTCATCGAAGAGTCTTACAGAAGTGGAGCAGATGTAATGAATATTGAAGGAACTCAATTAGCTGATGCAATTGTTGACAGAGCGGTAAAAGGTATCGCACAAGATGTAGTAAGATTAGCTTGGGGTGGCGATATAGCTGGAGCAGTAGCAGGATATACAGCATTTGATGGTTGGATGGAATTAATGAAAGCAGAGACTGTTATAGAAAGAACTGGTGTAGCACCAGCAAATCCAACAGCAGCAGAGGCATTAGGTTTAATAATGGAAGTTTATGATGCAGCACCTGCAGCATTACAGCAAGTAGCACCAGCAGATAAGAAAATGTTTGTAACTCCTAAGTTATATAACGCTTACTTACAGAATCTTGAAGGTAACGGAGCTGACTTAGCAATCGTTAATAGAGTAGATGCTTCACCTAGAGTTTCTTTTAGAGGTGTTGAGTTAGTGGCTATGTACGAATGGGATACTATCTTAGTAGATACTAATCCAGATTTATTTCAAAGTGCAGCAGGAGCAAACCTTAACCAAGGTATATGTTATGTAGCAGTTGATAACTTGATTATCGGTTCTGATGTAACTGACCCAGAAGGTTCATTCAAAGTATTTTATGATGATTTAGAAGAAAAAATGTTCTTCAGAGGTTACTTCAAGTTAGGTGTACAGTACTTGTACTCTTCTCTTGTTCAATGGGGACTTTTAGTATAACAATAATG
>Ga0209337_1001668_pt1 | contig 16712 bp, 27 predicted proteins | sample LinPmetageLP53_FD_184044 | JGI IMG/M metagenome (GOLD analysis project Ga0209337, IMG submission 184044) | Marine viral communities from the Pacific Ocean - LP-53 (SPAdes) (version 2) | ecosystem: Environmental > Aquatic > Marine > Oceanic | place: Pacific Ocean | collected 2010-02-08
TAGAAACTGAGTGTCGTCCAGCGTCATCCTATTCTCATTCTTTGGAATGCTCTCGCCTCAGGGCGCATACTGGACATCCAAAGCCTATATTTTCCAACATCATTAGCGCGACCCGCTCACGGGTGAGCATTGTTTGTTTATTGAAGTTAACACTACTGATCGCAACCAGTAGCCGATAGAGCTACATTCAAACAACTCGGACCCTATGTTGGTGGTGAGCATGTGTGGCACACTTTAACCGGTGTGCCAGCGGCTTGTAGGCGGGGTGTATTTCAACCCACGTTGCATAGCCTACCTACAATTTACTTACTCTGCGACAGCGGTGTCTTCTCCACCAGTATCAGTGCCAGTGTCCTCGTCCTTGTCTCCACAACCTACCATGATGGCGGCTGCGAGAATCATAATGTTACGCATTACTTTCTGTTTCCTTTTTATTTGTTCTCTGATAAAGCCCAGAGTCGGCTAAATGGTACACCCAGAAGGACTCGAACCCTCAACCCTCGGTGTAGAAAACCGATGCTCTTCCAATTGAGCTATAGGTGCGTGAGCCCCCTACAAAGCCGGGGGCGGGGCTTTCCTTTATCAGGAAGAGGTCGTGAACTTACCAACAATGTTCTTGTTGAAGAAGCGACCGGCAGAGTCAGCAGAGACGAGACCCTGGTAGACTGACTGATCGACACCCTGATAGGTGTACTCGCGACCGCTGTTGAGGACGACCGTAAGCGTGCGGCTGTTGGCGTCGAAGGTTGCCTCGCGGATAAGGCTGCTGGTGATAGTGGTACTCATATTTTCTCCTTGTAGTTATGAGCGCCCCTTTTAAGGTAGGGACAACACCTATAGTGTTAAGATGGTAGGGATGTTGTCTCCCTCTTACCCTTGTAATGTAACCGGTGTGGTGGTTGCTGTCAAGGGTTTTTTTTGATTGATTTTCGACTTGTTGTCGATAAAAGGTGGTAGCCCCACTCGGACTTGAACCGAGAACCTCCAGTTTATGAGACTGTTGCTCCAACCAAATTGAGCTATAGGGCAGCAAGGTGTCCCTCCTATTGTAACCGGGAGGGCGCGGCTTGTCAAGTGCGTTTTTTTTGCGTCGGGAGGTCGCTGTCTTCCTCCTTACCCCTGTAATCTAACCGACAGGGTAGCGGCTGTCAAGTGTTTTTTTAAGAAATCTGACGGGGAGCCGGGAGTCCATTGATGAACTTCCGCGCCTCATGCACAATGACAAGGGAGCACATGCCAATCAGGGCGGCATGGAAAAGGATGGTGTTGGTGAGAATGTTAGAAATCTGCTGCATAAGTTCGATGCTCATTTGCTTTGTCTCCTTGTCCTCTTGGGACTCTGTTAATCTAACCGGGTGGTCGTCTGCTGTCAAGGATTTATTTAAGAAATCTCGGTGCCGTATTCAGCCGCCGAGAAGAACTCGATCGCATCCTGTAGTGCGAGAATGATCGCATCGCGGTGATGAACATCGAGGGTGCTTCCTTCAGCACCATCCATCACAAGGGCGATGAAGGCGTCGGCATAGTTGTGTCGCAGTTCGTCAGTGGTCATGTGTCTCTCTCCTTACTCTTGTAACTTAACCGGGCGATCACATGCTGTCAAGGACTTTCTTCTTCACTACTTTCTTGATGCCGGGATTGATGTGTGTGACGTGCGGCATCATTACATTGCGAATGTAGTTGCGCCTGTAGCGATAGTCTCCATTGCTGGGATCGCTGATCGTTGGCACTTCTTTGCGAATGCACCACATCGTAAAGTCTCGCTTCTCTGTGGTCAAGAAAGGTCGGATGAACTGATCGCGCTTGTGTGGGATCAAGAATGGGTTCCCGTTCAGACTTGTGAAGATCCAGTTCTCGACCTGATCATCAAGGTGATGTGCCGTGACAATGGGGGAACTTGTTGCTTCTGTGAAAAACTTGTAACGCTTTTCTCGCCACCACGCTTCAGGCGAAACACCATCGGGCATCTCTTCCTCACATCTTCCGACGACGATGGTTAGTTTGTGCTCGATGCAATAACCGCGAACAAGAGCCTCTGCCTTTGGAGCATAAGGTGTGCCGTGGTTGTAATGCAACACAACAACATCATGAGCCCTGCGAAGAAAGTCGAGGGCTGCCATAGAGTCAATGCCGCCACTTACAGCGACAGCAACTCTTCTTGGGATCTTACCTGTGATGTGAATCATTCGTTCTCCTAAATAAATTCAAGCAAAATAACACCAAGAGCAAATACAATTCCAACAATGTGGATTGTTTTCAATTGGCAATTTTTACAAAAGCTCATTGTTGGTTCTCCTTATGCTGCTGCTTCATAGGATTGTTCTCTTAGCTTCTGGCGTTGGTTGCAGCGAGAGCATTCACCGTCTTCCATCCACCAAGTAAAGTGTCCACATTCCATAATCGTGGGTCCAAGAACATCAGGCGGTGGCTTGCTGTAATAGCAGGTTGCCGCATTGTGCCCTTCATCTCCACAAACAGAACAGAGGATGACTTTCTTCTTCTTTTCCTTCTTGAGTGGACGCCAAAACTCATCACAAAGAGTCTCTTCATAATCTCCGTCGTCCTTTTCAAACTCGTCAGCAATGGGCTTGACAGACTTTGCCTTCTTGATCGAGGGCTTGCTGCCTGCCGTGCTTTTATTGGTGCAGGTGCTTCGGTAATGACCGGGCTCGCCGCAAATGCCGCAACGTCTCATAGTTTCCCCATGGCGCAAGAGTAGTTATCAATAGTCCAAAACACCCTTTTGATCCCAACATGAATCATTGCTTGGTGACACATGGAACAGGGCTTTGAAAGGCGAAAGCCATTATCTTTCCCAACACGGCAGACATAGATAGAAGCGCCTTCTGTGATGCTCCGGTCAAGTCCGAGAATAGCTCCCAACTCCGCATGCAGAGTTGGTGTTCCCTCGTGCTCAGTGCAGAAACGGGAGCCAAAGGAGACAAGCCGATTCTTATTGCAACTTGTGTTGATTACGGAGCCCCCCTTCACCAACACGGCGCCGTGCTTGTAATCAGTCTGCTCAGAGCAGAGTGCAGCCTTGCGAGCGATGTTGAAGTAGCGCGAGTTGCGTCCTCGATAAACCATCGTCCTCTCGGCGAATGGTGCTGTCTCATATTCCTTCGGCAGACTACACATTCTCCCCTCCTGTGTAGATAGACTATCCGGGTGATCGCCTGCTGTCAAGGGCTGGGCGTTATTTATTCTTAACAGAACTCGTTGTCATCCAAACTGCCTTCTTTCTTTGGTACCAGTTTGATGGTTTACTGCCGTAGTCTGATGGTGCCTTTGTCCAGTGAACAAGGCAAAAATCAACCTTGGCTTTTTTTACTCTCTTTCTTGGAGAGTAGGTGACAGAATAAGCCCTGTTGTGGCTCCAGAAGACCTGAAGGGCGGCAAGTTCTACATCCGGCTTGTTCCTGACAATTTGTTCGTTAATGCTTTCAATTGCATCGCCTCGTAGGCTGACAAGAATGTAACTTTCCATGCTTTTGAATAAATAATCTGGGTGATCGTCATCAAAAAGCTTAGCAAAACACTCTGAAAGATCAAACTCGGCGTACTGATTGATGTCTCTTATTCTTTTCAAGACCAAACCTAAGCCCTCTACATTGCGATTAGTGCAGACGAGTGAGCCTTCTGTGATTCTTTTTGCCATTTATCCTCCGGTAGCTTTGCTGACGACAACGAAGCCGTCGTGTATCATGTGTAAAATTTGATGTGTTTTTGTGTCCAGTCTCACCAACACGACTGACATTGGGTCCTCATAGGAAACCTCAATGATGATTCCGTATGCCCAAACAGCATCTATGGGGAACACTTCACCATTCTCTTGTGCCTCAAAGACTTTATAATCTATGATCCATCTTACGAGGTCGCCGGGTGATAGTTCTTCCACATAGTAACTATGCTACTCTTTGGCTGAAAGCAGTTCGCGCATGAGTTCGTTGAAACCTCCGATCAACTTTTCCTCTAAAGAGTCGAAATCAATCTTGACAATAATCGGGTAGGTTTCCCAGCCAAACTCTTTCTTTACCTTTTCGCGATAGTCCTTGGACCAATCCATCATCACCCAAGCGTAGTCAACGTCCTTTTCCATACATAACGCTTGAGCGCGTAGGCAATGAGGGCAATCTGTTACGCCATAGATCTCATACATCAGACCCACCAGTAACGAGAGTTTGTTTCTTCTTGCCAATCGTTCCAGTCTTCCCAATCGTCTGGATCCCATGAGAAGTTTTCTTCAAACGGATTTTCACAATCTGTGTCATTGTGCATAGAGAGGAAAGCATTGTGGTCATTGTCAGTCATTTGTTATCCTTGGAGTTGTTGTAAAGGTGAATAATTTCTTCTGTAGAAACGCAGGTAGCGCCGACCGTATATTTAAAGACGCTCTCATAATCAAGTTTTCGCAATGTTTTGGCGAGTTCGGACTTGCCAATGTTTGATTTGATTTTAATAAATCGATGTGTTCTTGAGCTTTTCTTATCAAATGACCCGGTGTAAACCGTTCCTGCTGCCGAGCCGTGAGTGCAAATTGCCAAATCTGCGTTCTTAGGTGCAGGGGCAGCCTTTTGGCTTAAGAAGCTGGACATTACTTCAACAATGCCCTTCTTCAAGGATTTATCAACGCCAAGAGCGATAATTTCATTTGCGACGTTGCCAAAAGTTACTTCTGGTATTCTTACAAACTCGAAATCTTCACAACTGTTGCTTCTTAGGCGATCTTCTCTTGGCTCCTCTTGCTTCTCCCAAATCTGAAACACTGTAGAGACAACCTTGCCCTCTCGTTCAAACCTGAATGTCTCTTCAAGTAGGTCTTCTTGATAAATAAGATGAAACTGCTCAGGGATCTGGCGGATTTGAGTTATCTTCGCGAAAGAAGCTGGAAGAATAAAAGCGATGTAATCACCCTCTTCCGCGCACTTGTGCATAAATTGCTTTGCCAGCTTGCCCATGCGTCCGAATGGCGGGTTTCCAACATAGAGTAGCTTTCCATCATTTTCTACCTTGAACTCTTGATCTAAGAAGTTCTGTAGCTTCACTTCAGGGTGCTTTGGCTCAATGTCATAGGCTTCGTGGACATCCATAGCCTTGAGCCATGCTCCATCGCCGGCAGAAGGTTCCACGACCTTTGTAATGTCGGCAAACCAAGGCTGCCTTTCGATGACTTTCGCAAGCCTTGCGGCGGTCTCGAAGTTGGTGAAAAACTGCTCGTTATTAATTTTTTTTCGTTGTGTTGTCATGTTACCTCAGTGACTCCATTAACATAGCACGGGGATCCCCTCCTGTCAACCTCAAAGGCGCATCTCTTCTGCCAAGCTGTCGAGCATCTTGGCAGTGCTGGTGCTCCCTGAGATGCCTCTCTCGAAAACACCAGCAGCGACCAACTCTTCGGCACGATCAAACTCCCCTTCCTTCCTTGTTCTCTTGGACAGTAGAAGGAGCCCGCGATTGAAAGAGGTTTGCTTCTTGTGGGTGGCCGCATTCCTATTCTTGGAATGAATCATCTTCCTATCTCCGAATCCATATTCTCTGTCGCCATGCTTGTTGGAACAGATTAATTTCATCTTATTGTCAAAAAGAGACAGCTTTTTATCAAAATAATAGACCTTGTAGTCATTACCTCGAAGCATCACAATCACGACATTGCCGATAACACTGTCTAAGTTTGTTCTATCACGCAAGCTTTCGTGAATAAAGTTGCTTGCATCATTGTGAATGTAAACTGGCGTTGGGTTTTTGGGGTCGATAGACGACTTCAAACTGGCAGCATCCACAAGAAAGTAGTGGCTGCCTTGCTTCCTGAAAAGGTAAATATCGGCGGCAGAAAGCCATCCACGATCTTCTTTAGACTTCTCTCTAAGTTCAGAAAATGAGCTTGCCTTTGGCGAGAAACTGAACGTGTAATTTGGATCCTGTACGAGATTTTCGATAAGTCGCATTGTGAAAAGCTTGTAGTCACTGGAGTTGTTGTTAAAGCTCTTGCAGATAGCTATCTCGAACATGGCACCGCCGACACCATTGACATCACTTAGCATTCGCATTCTCTTTGAGGCGCTAAGAGCCCCTTCAAGAACCCCCTTGTCTCGTAAAAGCTCTTTAATGTTCATCACTACTCCTTTAGTTTAGTTTTTAAAATCTTCGCTTTATAGCGCCCCCCTTGTAAGGTAACAACCACATCGCACTTTGAATATAGCACATTACGGAGCGTTGTCAAGTTAGGATCGACCCATCCATTTTCTGTCTGGAGCACCACGCGGCTTTGCCCCTGGTTAGCAATCTTAATCGCATCACGATAAGCTGCGGCGAGTGATGAATAGACGCCGTGGAATGTGTCATCGCCATCGAAAAGGCAATAGGTGTAGATTTTGGTCATTTACCACACGCTTTGCACCTTGACACAAACTTCTGCTTCCTTTCTTTCGTGCCAACCTTTATCTTCTTGAAGTTCTCAACTTTATCCTCAAGAACACGTCCGTTGTGCAAGGCTTTAATCCGGTCGCCAGTGTAGGCACCACACAACACAATCGATTGTGCTGGAACATAAAGGATGTACTCTCCGGGGTGAGGAAAGGCATCCTCAGTGATTTCGTAGAATTCCATCAATCATCCAAAGTCATAGATTGGTCGTAAGCCTTGTACTTGAGCTTGGTTAGTGTATCAAGGAGATCGTTACGGCGCAAGAGTTTGAATGCAATGTTCTCGGGGCTGAATTCCATAGCCTCCGTGTCAAGCCCTGCTTGCCTCATAGAGCGAATCTTTTTCTTCAAGCGGTCAACATGCTTGATTACTTTTTCAAACTGACCACGGTCAAACATGGCGTCAATAGAGGCTATCTGCTGTTCTATGTCGGATGCCTTCTTTTTTGCCGTGTCGAGATCGACGGTGCGGTCTATGCGTTCAGGATGATTCACCCATTCATCTTCCATGACAGAGTAAATGCCGGAGGAAGAGTGCTCCTCACCTTCGTCTTCAACATACAACTCAACTTCATAGCCTTTGATGGTTATGTCATGGTGTTCATTCCAGCGCAGACGTTTTGCATCAAACATTTCTTTAACCAACTCTTTGTTGTCGTCCAACTCTGTAAAGTCTATCACGATGTGTAGATCGATGTCAGAGTATTTAGACCAGTTATAGTTGGCAAGAGAACCGGTGAAACGAACATCTTGAACGGTTGCGGGAAAGGGAAGCCCATCGATGAAGTCATTTACGATTTCCATTAGCTTCTTTTTAATGAATGGGCGAAGCTTCTCATCTTTCCAGATGCGAGGCTCTAATTGATCATTAATTTGAAAGCCCTCGGGATCTACTTCTAAAACCTCTTCAAATCGATACTTGTCAGTGCCAAAAGGCTTGACATTAGTGCTGTATGGGCTGCCGCTTGCTTTATTTTTAAGTCCACCTGCCTGAGTATACATTTTACCGTTAGCACGGCGTTGATCTCTATAAGCTCTTTGTGCAGCGTTACCAGCTATTTGTGATGGCTCTGGGCTCTTGCGTTGATCAACTTTCTTCTGGCTCATTCTTTTTTACCTCTCCTGTAGCAGTGTAAATAGTCTGTCGCCCATCATCATAGGTGATAATTGTCCCATTTGTGGGGTGAGAACTAACATGAATCTTGATAAAGTCATCAAAATTATCAAAGAAAGCGATTGAGCCACGGGGTGCTGGCGTAAGCCAGTGTATCACCGTGTGTCCTGTCGCGAACAGGCAGCCTTCAATAACAACGCCTTCACCAGAAATCCCTGTCTCGTCGCTTTGGCGACACACAGTAAAGGTAGTCATGCCCTGCGGGGCTTTGTTGGTCAGCTTCTTAGGCTTGAGGTCTTCTACCTCGGTGCTGACAGCCGCTATGGCTTCTGACATTAAGCTTCTCCTACGGGTTTTTGCTTTAGTAAGTCGTTGACGAAATAACTGTCGAGTGCATCTTGGAGTGCCTGATCGGATTCTTCTTCGTCAGGACAAATCTCAGGGTCCTCTCTCATTCTTTTAACTAGTTCGGCTATCTCTTGCTGCGCTTTGTGCAAGCAAAAGTCAATAGTATCTAGTTTGCATGCCACCTGTTCATAGGGGCTATTTTTATCATCTTTATCTGACATTTTTTACTCCAATAGGGAACCGAAATCAATTTGCCAGATAGGAACTACAATCACAAAGTTGTTCAATACTTGGTAACCATACTCATTTGCCCCCACATCAAGTGCCATGATAATTCCGATTAGTTCTCCTCTTTCGTCAAATACACCTGAGCCGGATGCCCCGGACCAAGCGTAAGTCTGCACCACTAAGTAGTCTCCAGTAAAGCCAGAGATGTTTCCGGTCCAAGTGGTGGGTCCTATGCTATTAGGATAACCTGTGTAGTATGTCTTGTCAAGTAGGTTGTAACTCTTTTTCCAAGTTCCAAGAGCCTTGGGGATCTTAATTGCTGTTCTCGATGGCATCTCTTCAACCTCAAAGATGGCATAGTCAGAATTACGATCAATTTTAACAAGTTCTATGCAACTTTTGTGCTCTTGTAAATGAAAGATTACTAAACTATCGCATTCGCTAATAATCCCGTGGGCAGAAGTTAAAACATAAAATTTACCCTCGAAAGCAAAGTAGGTGCCGCTCAGAGAAGACACATTACCACTCTTGAGATTCATTGAGATTACACGAACTGCGGAATTGACAGATCTCTTGATTGCCTGCTTCTGGCTTATGTCGTAGTGCTTAGAAGTCGTCTCATAACTATGAGGGTTCTCAGGCTGTGGATGCAATGTCAGCAACGTCACAAGAAACAACCCGAAGATGACTCCAAATAATATAGACCCTATGCTACGGATTGATTTCTTCATTTGTTCTCCTAAACTTGGCGCTGATAAGAGATAAACACTGGGACCTCTTCTACTCCTGCTTTGATTGCATAACGCAAATCGTCTTCATTTCCAGTAATCTTCGCTCTCCCATTTTTGCCAATCGCTAAGTAAATAGGGTCGCTTGCTCCATTCTGAATAAAGTTTTCGTAACCAGCATCAAAATGATTTCCATGTTTGCGAGCTTCGCGACCGCAAAGGTGCTCCAGATCTTTCACTGGCATCATCACGCTGTAGCGAGTTAGGTTTTGGTTTACTGGCTGATCGTACATAACGCCGCCCTCTACCCAATCATCAATCAAGCTTTGAATAGAAGGGACGGGAGTTGTTCTGCCGGGCGACTGTCGCATGGTTGAATTGTAGTAAGTTTCCTCAAGTCTAGCCTTGCTTGAAGAAACCAAATCAGCACGATCAACTTTGTGGATGCGAATGTTGCTGTTAATCTTGTGGATCTGTGGGAGTAAAATCTGCCTGACCCACTCCATTCTGTTTTTCTGTCCTCGTAAAGCAAACTTTAGTTTCTGTAAGGTGATAGTTCTGTTGCCTTGGGACTTCTTGGCGTTGCCAACTGAACGAACGGTTGTCACATCTGGGATCGCACGAATGATGTTGTGGATGTCGGTGATTTCAAAGCCCTGACCGAGGGGGTAAGACATAACAAAATCAATTTCGTAGATTCGCACATCAATTGGATTGGGGCGCGCCTCTTGTAGAGGCAAGTTTGTGTCGCTGCCTGTCTTAGCTTTGAAGTCTTTCAGTCTATCGGCAATCATTGTCTTGACTACTTTTGAAAAGGCATTTGTGATTAACTCAAAATTGTTGTCATAATATTCCATAAAGGGTCCAAAGGCTGGCAATGTGCCGCCTGTGATCTTCAGTGAGAATTTGTAGTCAAATCGGTTTACGGTAGAGTCTAATTTTTGAGCGGGGCGTGGGTTATCAGTAGTTTTGCTGCGAATAATTCGGATGCCAGCAAACAAATTAGACTCAAAGAATTCTGAAAGTCTTGCTGTGTCCCATATGCTGTCGATCTTTTTCTCGTATTCTGGACCATAGTTCAGCTTCATTTGCTTTTTGGCAAAATCTGCGGCAGCCTTTTCTGATTTGGCTAACTCTTTTATTATCTCTTTCCTGAAAACAGGAGTTGATGCGTAGCGATTGAGTTTCAATCCCCCTCTTATTGTAGGGTGATCTGCAAAGTTGAGTGCGAAGAGAATGGTGTCCATCTCGTCTAATGTGGTGTTAAACAGAACACCCGAAGACACAACATCAATTTCATTGCTCCGAACACCCTCTACGACTCGGAAGTTGTTGAATTCTTGTTTAACTTTGTCAGCGTAGTTCATTACGCCCGATCGGTTCAGTAGCTTTCTTTCTATCAAGAGACTTTGGATGTCGTCCTGCGCGTCGTAAACATCTTGGACAAATTCTGAAGCTATGTCTAAAAATTCTTCGTAGCCAGCGGGCTCCATGTTGTTCCCGTTGCTATCTATAAAGTGGTCCTGAATTCCACTAAGATCATAAAAGGCATAATAGTAGCTTGCTTCATCGGGGCGCTGAGCATCTTCCAACCCATCAAGCCAATGCTCGGCATCGTCCGCAGAAACAATTTCTACTTCCCACTGCCGTTGATCGGAGATGTCGTTCCGGTCTTCTTCGTTGATAATGTCTATGATTGCCTCTTTGATGCCCCCTTCGTCTTTGTTGATCTTGGCAGCCAGCACCTCCGTCATCTCAATGTCTATGAACGGGACTATAATCTCACGAACTTGGTCGTACCAGAACATGTATTCTTCGCCGTCTCCGTCCTCGACGTAAACTCCGTTCAAGTTGACGCCCTCTAGTCTGTCAGTGTTGTAATATCTTTCTCGGACGTTTTCGCACTCTTCGAGTAATTCTTTGGCTCTTTCTTCAGGGCTGTTTGGGAACTCTACTCCGTCTGTGCGCTCTATCAGTCCAGCGGTCATCCTATTGAAGCCTTCTTGGTCGTTAGAGTATTCACCTCTTTCTTCGACCCTCACGGTCCCCGTGTTGTCGATAAACCAAGCAATGTGTCCCCAAACGGATTCGGGAGGAGCCTCGTTGGCTCTTCCTTTAATTTGGTAAATGGTCTTGTCGTAGGAGTTATAAGCAATCGTAACATAGGAACTTGAGAGCTTTTTATTCTCATTTTTCTTGCGTAGAGAGTATAGTGTACCTCGTTGGTCTGAGCCGCAATGCCCCATTCTGTCCCCTTCGACTGAGCAGTTACTAGACTGAAGATCATACCAATAAGACCCATCGTCAAATGTGTGCATAATTTGATCCGGGTCTTCTTGTTCTTGCTGAAATTGATAACAATCCATCTCAGCTTCATCCCAGTCACTGGGCGGGGTTGACTTAATCATGTCGTAATTGTTAGGGTTTTGGTTGAGAGTCGTGATGACATTACTTATTTTTCTGCTACTGAAGTCTTCCCAAGAGCCTCTCTCAAGATCATCAAGTGCTGCGACAGCCTTGATCACCACTTCATCTGGAAGATTTGCTTGACTTGCCTTCTTTATAAACTTGCGACGGGCTTTAGACCAATTGCTCATGCCCCTGCGTCTGTAAGTCTCTATGGCGTTGTCCAAGATGTTATTTTTATCAGAATCATAGACTGGGATTTCGTCTGGGCTTCGGTCGTCATCATACCTTGACTGTGCAAAGACATCGGACTCAGAGATTTTCTCCAACATTTCCATAGCGTCTACCCAAAACTGCGGTCCGCTTCTCCTAAGCATTGCGGGGTCTTCTGACTTCCAAGCGTTGCCAACCCATACCCTGCCTTTCTCGGAAGCATCAGGCATTGCCGCACGTATCAAGTTTATCATCAACTCGGATAGCCCGATGTCTCCAAGACCCTCTGTTAGTAACTCTTCGTGTAGGTGCTTAAACCATTTATCAGTCGCAAAAGACATTCTATTCTCCTATTACGCTATAAATAGTTTTGTTTTTTCTATTTCCTGCCATAGTCGTCTTCTAGTCTAACTACGTCGTCAAGATGCGGAGTGCTTACTTCCATAATCTCAACAGCACTTTCATTCGCACCAAAGCGATGGACCTGAAGCGGGGTTACATGGAAGCTCTCGCCGGGGTTTAGTTTGGTAATGTTGCCTTCGCCATCATAAATGTAAAGCGTGCCAGAAACAACATAAACCGTCTCTTCCTTTACCTCATGGTACTGAAGGGACAGCCTGTGACCGGCGTTGATGTGAAGTAGCTTGCCGACATAATCTTTAGTTTCAGCCCAGATTATCTCGTAGCCCCAATTCTTTTCGACTTTTCTCATTTGAACCTCATTTGGATGTAGACAATAGCAGTTGCAAGAGCAACCGATAAGATGTTTTTTGTTGTGAAGAACTGTTCGCCCATAAAATGCCAAAAAAGAACTGGCATTACAACAAATGATAGAGAAAAGATGTAGAACCTTGGTCCCCACCCATTCTCAAAAAAGCTGTAAGCGTACTTAACGCCGTAAATGAAACACAATTGTGCCGGGATTGCCGTTATGAGGGCAATCATCAGGGGATTTTGCTTTGCCCAGACCCACACGAACTGCCCATAAGACGAAAACCAAGTTATGGTCTGACCAATGACAAAAAGGATGGTGGCGAATAGGAGCTTGTTAAGCATTGTGTAAAACTATTTCCTTTGCATTTTGTTCAGTTGTTATCTTACCCGATTCATCCAAAAAAGTCAAATTAAATTTATTTTTATAAGTCTTGAGTCTCGGGTGAAAATCGTAAACCACTGCGGCTTTCTTATCGCTTATAGATAGAGATTCGAGAAGTTTATTATGATTAAATTTTGTTTCTTCTAACGACTCTGTTGTGCCGTGCTCGAATAGGTTGAACGAGAACTTGCCAGCGTGGATAAAGATGTGTGTTGCTTCCTCTACAACGCCTATGGTTTCCTCCATTTTTTTATTTGGACTCCCAATCAGGTGGAAGTTTTTTGGAGCAAACTGACGCAAATCGTTAGTTGCGAAAGGGTTATAGTTCTTGGTGTCAAACTCTCCGTGGGTAATCATCCCAAGAGCACTGCACCTGTTGAGAAGGAAGAAGAAGGCGGATCGAACATAGGGATCTTTGTAACGAGCCCAATCTTTCTGTAGAATGTCGAAAGTTTGTTCGTTTAAAGAGGGGAACAGGTGGCTTGCCATGTCGGCTATTCTCTTTGGGTTTTCCATTGCACAAGCCCAAAACTCATAGACAACATACTTTGAAGCATTCGCCACCACAAACCTGTCATCTTCAGCAAGATTCAACTCAAGAGAGCCATCATAGAACAGATGGCTCTCTATAATTGAGCCTTTTGGCATCAATTCTTTGATTATCGAAAGGCTATTCGTTCGCTTCTTCAGATTCTTGATTGGACTGCGCATCAAGCAACTCCTTAAACTTAGCTATCCTGTCTTCTAGTTGTTCCATCTCCAACTCTTCTGAGCCATTGGTCACTTCGGGCTCAACTTTTTGTTGTGGTGCCGTCTTATAGTGAACGTAACCCTCGACAATGTTCTGAACATCTCCAAGAGCTATGTCTATTTTTGCCAACTTCTGTCGCAGTTCATCAATCCTCTCAATTCCACTAAGATCCATAGAAACATAGTCGAAAGAAGGGGGAGCAAGCGTTGCTAATTGTTTGACTGCATTGTCAAAAAGCCGGTTGACCTCTGCATCTAGATCACCAAGATCAACAGAATACTGAATGTTTACTCTTTGTCCCATCTTTTCATCCCTTCAGCACATAGCTGCGACTATTCAGGGCATTCTCCACAGTGTCGGGGTCTCCAACAACCGTGATCTCTGTTCCTGTCGTGCCTTTGTCAATAGTGATCTTTGAAAAGCGGTGCTCTTTATTGAGCCCCTCGGTGAGCATTCCATGCTCGTTTAGTTGCCTAAGTTGGTGCTCTTCCCTCACCATTACAACGTGCTCTGGATTTACAAACACTTCACGCAGCGCATACTTGCGACCAGTTGTAACGGCGCCGGTTCCACAAATCTCTGTTAGTCTAACTAGCATTTCCAATCTCCTGTATTATTGGGTAAATCTCTCTCATCTTAACAGACCAAACGGTCTCTTTGTAGTAAATAAAACCCCAACGAGGTTCTTTTGGATCTCGCTCCCAAAAAAGAGCACGAATCGGTTTCTCGCACTTGATGTAAGCTGCGCCATCCCATAAAGTCTTGTTTCTTTCTCTCAGCAAGAGCGTTCCCTGCGGGATGTGAACCAAGTCTCCTTTTATCATGATGGCACTTCAATAATCCCATAGTTTGTTGTGATGAGCGTGCCAGCACAAGAAGCTGCGTTCTTTAGCGCGGACTTAGTTACTCTCACAGGATCTAGGATACCACGCTGATAGAGATCAATCAAGCCCCCAGTGCGGAAATCATAACCCATGTCATCGGGCTGGTCGAGAACGTGTGCCAGAAGGAGGTCTTCACTGTTGCCTCCGTTTCTGCACATTTGGCGGAAGGGTGCTTGACAAGCAGCCTTGACGATAGTCATGCCGATTGCCTGTTCATCGTGGTCAGTTACAATTGTAATAGAATTGCTCGCACGCAACAAGGCAGTGCCACCGCCACCAATCACTCCCTCTTCCTGGGCGGATCGGACTGCTTCAAGCGCGTCTTCAATGCGATGCTTGCGTTCTGTCATCTCTACTTGAGTCGCGCCACCAACATGAATAACCGCCACGCCTGATGATAGTCGAACGATGCGTCCCTGGATGCGCTCGCATTCTGCAAAGTCATCTGTGTTAGCAATTTCGTTCTTTAGGCTTTCAATGCGAGTCTCTACTCCCTCATAGTCGCAGTTTCCTCCGACAAGAATAGTGCCAACCTTTGTGCTCTCAACAGATTTTGCTGAACCAAGCTGGTCAAGGGTTGTGGTCTGTAGTTTTTGCCCAGACTCTCTAGTAATAAAGGTTGCACCCGTAGACATTGCGAGGTCTGAGAGCAGGTGTCGGCGCTCTTCTCCATAGAAGGGAGCCTTGATTCCTGCAATCTTCAAAGATCCACGCATAGCATTCATAATCATCGCTGCTAGGGCTTGACCTTCAATGTCCTCTGCAACAATAACAAGGGGACGCGCCTCTCTTGCAACCAACTCAAGAATTGGTAGTATCTGTTCTACTTGTGTAATCTTGTAGTCTGTGACCATGACAAGCGGCTCTTCATAGCTCATTACATTTCTGCGTTCATCATTAACAAACGCAGACGCACAATAGCCAGCGGAAAAGCGGAAGCCTTCTGTGACATCGATGGAAGTTTCCATTGAGCGAGACTCTTCGATTGTTATAGAACCATCTTGTCCAACTTTGTCCACAGCCAAAGCAATAAGATCCCCAATAGTGGAGTCGTTATTGGCAGAAATCGTGGCAATGTGCTTGATGTCGTCAATGCTAGTAACCGGTCTCGACATTTCTGATAAATTCTTGCAGATCTCTGAAACAGTTGCATCTATACCTCTTTGTAGTTCGATTGGCGAAACGCCGGCAACTATGTGCCGTTGTGCTTCGTTCAGAATTGCTCTCGCAAGAACAGTAGCCGTTGTGGTCCCGTCGCCTGCGCTTGTGTTGGTTTCGTTTGCAGCTTGGCGAATAATCTGCGCGCCAGCGTTTTCGAAAGGATCGTCAAGTTGGACGTGAACAGCAACTGTGACGCCATCCTTGGTTGCAAAAGCAGGCTTGTCCTTTTCTTTCAGTAGGACGGTCCTACCTCTTGGTCCGAGAGTAGAAGAAACATAGTCAGCCAGCTTATTGGCTCCGTTTAGAATCTTCTGCCGTAGTTCTTCGTTGTTTGCGAACACCATCTTGTTTGTCATTTTTAACCTCGTGAAATAATGAAAACTTCGTTTGACTTCTTGCTTTTGTTCATTCCGTAAGCCCATTCGGCTGGGATTATTTCGCAGTCCGAGTAATGCTGACGAATGAAGTCACAATCATTGTAACATAATAACCAGTTCTGACGATTTGTCAAGAGGGAATGCAACAATTTATGATCAAAATCTTCATGCATGTCTCCGTTCTTGCCATAAAGCTTGCTCTTTTCTTCTAGAAAATAGGGAGGGTCCAAGTATAGGAACTCTTTTTTGTGAAGCTCTATCGACTCCTCAAAGCTCTTAAAGCCTACTGTTAAGTTGGGTGCGTCGAAGTTCTCCAACCTCTTGATGCTATTCTCGTTGAAGCGCCCATCGGCTGCTTGCTTTGAATAACCACCTGACAACGTTGCGCCTGAAAACGAAGAGCGATTGATTGCAAAGTAAGCGGCAGCCGCAACATAAGACTGTAGGTGCTTGCTGTTGTAAGACTTGAGTAGCTCTCGCAGCGCCTTGAAGCCAATCTTGTCTACCGGATGTAGCGCACGAACTTCTTTTACTAGTTCTTCTTTGTCGGCGAGCAAGCAATTCCAAAAGTTGTAGAGAGGGTAGAAAGCATCATAAGCATAGACCTTCCTATCTTCAGCCAATCTTAGTTCCAGCGATCCACCGCCCATGAATGGGGCGCAGATGTCTCCCTCTGGAATGTGAGGCAGCAGGTGCTTGATTGCTCGTGTCTTGCCACCGGGATAACGTAGTGGTGATTTCAAGTTTCCTCCATGAAGATTTGCTTTAGTGTCTCGTCATCCTCAAGATCTAGGTCAGATGCCGTAAGGTCTTCCACAAATGGAACAACCGTGAAGGAGTAGCGGGGCTTACCCTTCTTGAATCCGCCGTGATACTTTACACGGAACTTTACCTTTACCCAAGGATCTGCGTCTGAAAACTTGGTTGGAATCTTTTCGCTTAAGCCGTATAGCCCATAGCCATCGATCTGGATTGCATCGTTAC
>Ga0209337_1001669_pt1 | contig 16710 bp, 24 predicted proteins | sample LinPmetageLP53_FD_184044 | JGI IMG/M metagenome (GOLD analysis project Ga0209337, IMG submission 184044) | Marine viral communities from the Pacific Ocean - LP-53 (SPAdes) (version 2) | ecosystem: Environmental > Aquatic > Marine > Oceanic | place: Pacific Ocean | collected 2010-02-08
ACTACTCCATTTGAAGAAAGTAATGGTTGGTTAGCCGTAATTAACTTTTCTTGGCCATTAACTAAATTAAACGATGGTTTCACTCCAAATAGTTTATGAGCAGTAAGACATGATTTAGCATGTTGGGAAGGTAAAGTAGATTTAAGTATGGCCGCAGCAGTATGTGTAGTAGCTGCTAGATATACTTTTCTAGCGCTTCCATGCTTATCAGCAATTATGTCCATAATAGACGCTATACAGGAAGTTTTACCTGATCCTGCTACACCTGTTAGCACAGCTAACGTATGGGTGTAACTATCTAAATTTAGTGCGTCTACAGTCTGACTTACTATGTCAAGCTGATGCTGAGATAATGTAATGCTCATATTTAGTTTAATTTTTCTAATGTAGGTTTAGGTTTATAATGTGGCGTACATCTTACGATAAGCCGCTTGGTACTTTTTTATTGCAGATTTAGCACATTCAGGTGAACAGTATTGAGTTCGGGGAGCTTCACCTTTGATATTAATGATTGGTTTGTCACATTCGGCACAATTTTTTCTTTGCATAAGCATCCTTTAAATATAATTGTTCATTGTAAATAAAATACTATCAATTAAGTTTTTTGTTTCTTGAACAACATATGCATGCGTTTTATAATTTTTACATCCGTCCAAGAATATATTAAAGTTTCTGATTCTGTTATCTGGTGAAAAGTCATATATATGATTAGTATCAAAGCCTAGTATCCAATCATTATCATTTGAGCAAATACCACCACCTGCAGCAGTGTAAGTTACACCTCCGTGTACTTTTAGGTCTTCTATTGCTTTATCATTCATGTTTTTACCATGAAAAACGTGTCCTTTGGGTAAAAATACATATCCATTCCATGTTCCCCAGGACATTCGCATTATTCTAAATTTTATTCCTGCATGTTCATGTATCTTTGAATCCCAGAGAATTTCATTAAACCACGGTAATTGTAATTTATAATTTTCTGGTAATTCATAGCCTGCCCATGTATCAGGGTTAAGTTCATTTTCTATTTCTGCATCATTTTTTAAAGTCATGTTGCTTCTCGTGAAATTCCTTAACTTGGATTAATGAATGGTAAAAACTTCTTTTCATATAGTCGTTGTATGCAAATACTCCGTGCTTCTCACAATAATTTAATATGTATATTACAGATTCTTTTAGTTTATCTTTTGTTTTTTTATTTTTCATATGTTTTTAGATAGTAAAAGCTCTCTACTAGAATAGGCCTCAGATAAAAGAAACTCTTCCATAAGTAACTTAGCTTTCTTCTAGCAGAGAGCGCTGTTGTTTATAACGTAATTTCAGTGATTGAAGAAGATCGAAAAGGATCTTCTAATTTTTTACACTGCTTTTTGTATGATTGCATTAAACAGCTATTTGTATTACATTTTCTATATTCTTCATCTAGTTGGAATGCAATCCACCCTCTTTTCCTGAGTATACAGGCTAAGGTATGATCTGGTACTGATACTAGGTCAGCTACTGATGAAGCTAAGTCATTTACTATATTTTTAATTAACATGTTATATCCTTTTTAAAATTAAAATGGTCTATTAGTGTATAATAATTGGTCAACTTCCTTACTGCTTGCTACATTTACATAGTAGTCTTTCAATGAGGAAGCTGTGTATTTAACAAGATCTTTCACATCCATGTTTTTAACAACACGATCAACTGCATCTTCTATGCGTTCGATATGCTCAGAGTATTGTTTTTTAACTATGCTCATATATTCTCCTTAAGTTATGTTCTGAATTTCTACTAATGTTGCGTTATTTTGCAATGGTTTTAAATCAGCCCATGATTTACCTATTTCCATTTCAGCAGTAATGTGTATATCGTTAGATGCAATAGTTAGATGTTCTTGCCATTCCATCTCTTCGATTAATACATCATTTAGAAACTTAATGTATTTAGGTTCATCTTTAAGCATAAAGTATGCTGCATCATGGATCATGTTAATAGGAAGTATGTGCTCACCATACCCTGCTTCTTCTATGCGAGTATTAGTGGCTATGATAGCTCTATTTAATAGCATGCCCCATGATTGAGTAATTGCGTTGTTTGCACTTCTTACTTCTGCTTGAGCTTCATATGGTGTTTTTGAATTATCTAACACACACTGTGCTACTATTGGTGTTCTAAGTTGCAAACCGAATGCACAATTAACGTATCCATGCTTTTCCATGAATATTTTATTTTTATTATTAAATTTATCAGATTCTGCATATAACGAATGAAACGCTTTCTCTATCTGTATAGCTTGTTTCATAGGAAATCCTGTTCTTTTATGCAAAGTGTACGCTGTACCCAAGTACTGTAAAGCAAACGTAGGCGCCTTAGATTTAGTTCTTAACTCAGGATATAGTTTTGCTATACTATTAATAATATTAACTCTATCTGATAATGTAGTAGTTTTAGCTAAAGCAGTTGTTATTTTAGGCATGTCTTCTGGGAAGTAAGCATACGCTCTGACTGAATGCCCGTCATATCCTTGAGTGTATATTTTTTTTCTTTCTGGATCTTTAGAGAGTATTGTTCCTATCTTCTCCTCAAGGGCAGTAAAATCAGCTCCCGCAAATAACCAGCCAGGTTTTGCTTTAAAGCAGCTTTTAACTAGCTTACCCATTCTACCTTTACTTGGTAGATTAGTTAAATTAGGAGAATTACTTGATAATCTACCTGATTGGGTACCGCCCAATCTAAGATTCCCATGCAGAAAATCTTTTTCTTTCATGAACGCTTTTATAAACGTATTATTTATTTTGTTTACGTCAATCAGGTTACTGATGTTATCTAGTAGCTCCAATACATTACTATCTAGTATATGTACTTTAAGTAACTTAAGTGTTTCTGCGTCTGTCTTAGGAAATCCTTTTTTAGTTCTGTCTAGTACAGGAAACTTTAATCTTACATAAAGTAAAGTACTTAGTTGAGTATTACTGAATGGATTGAACTTTACATGAGCAAAGTCATCTACAGTTTTTTTCAGTTTTTTTAACTCTGAGTTCCGTTTAGTACACGTCTCATACTGTAACTGCTCATTAAATTCTTGAATTATAGTAGTGTTTTGAATAGTTACTTTAAGTCTAGCTTCTTCTTCTTTTAATAAGTTATATACTTCAGAAACTCGCTCATTGTCCAGAGGAAGCCCTATAAGCATCATTTTGATGATAGGGTATATACTAGGTTGGAATATTGCTGTGTACGGCTCAGAGAGAGTTTGTAATTTGTACTTTTTCCATAAATAGTAAGTAGCCAGGGTGTCTATTAGATTATATTTAAGAATATCTTCTCTATCACAATCAGTAATATTATTCACATCTATTGTGTAATTACCTGTATGAGCTATGGCTATGTCTTTTAACTTAAGTGATATCGGCGTGGTAGCATTTTTTTGTAAATAAGCTAGTAGCATAGTATCATGTACATTTTTAAAGTAACTTAGACCTTTTAGCATACCTAAGTAATCGGTGGGGTGTTCCATCCACCATTCCCTAACTAGTAGCTTTACGTCAAATAAACTGTTATGAAATACTAGGTTACCCGTGTACGTTTCAAAGAATTTTTTAGTGTAATGAATACCATTAGTAGGAAAGTAAATAGCACTGCCTTCATTTTCATTCCATGCAAAAGATATAGATATTATCGAACTATTTAAGGACAAGCCAGTAGTTTCTATATCTACGGCTAGTGTGTCATGCGTGTAGAGAGAGTCTAGTAACTCTCTATCTGAACTATAAGTAAGAGCATAGGTACTAGCGTGAATGATATCGGTTTGATTGCGCACAGCTGCGTTTAGGCCAGCGTCAATAAGACTTTTATTCTCAGGGGATTTAAATAAACTTTTAAAATGGGGAACATATACACATGTAAATCGTGTATACCCGTCATATTTACCAGGGACTAGTGCTCCATACTTGCTAGATATTTTTTGTATTTTAGTTATGAATTTAAAATAATTACTATCTGCAATAATTAACTTATCTATGTGAGAAGGAATTTTAGTTATGAGTATGTCTAAGTAAGCTTTTGCGGTTTTAGCTGTGACTGTAGACAGCTTGTTATATAGTAGGTTGTATACTAGAGTTTTCTTGCCTAATACGTTTAAGTAATGCTCATGAAGTTCAAAAGAGAATTTATCACTGTTCTTAATTAGTAAAGCTATATTATTACTCATATGTTATGTTTCATGCTAATAATTGATATTTAATTAAAGTATACAGTTTTACCAAAAGGCATTTGTTTAGCGTCTGAAGTGCAGATCCAGAGTACAGGTATCTTGGGATCAATAGGCACATTAGCGTGTAAATCTGTAAAATAGATTAATGCTTGAGTAGGGTTCTTTTTAACATATTCCATAACTGGTTCAAAACTAGTGCCACCACCTCCAGAAAAATCTAAAGATAAAATATCTGTAGTGTAGTTTATATCGTATACATTATGTATTTCAGCATCACAATCAATTATTTTCATGTGCTTAGGATGGAAAGTATTCTGTATTCCTCTAATCTCTGAAAGCATAGTGCGTAGTTCTTCTGAAGTAACGGAACCACTTGTATCAATAGCAAAAGTAAGTGACGATAACCCGTAACTATGTAAACTAGGTAGGTATATTGCTTTATACCGTCTATTTCTTCTAGCCCAGCTGTAGTTAGTTTTAACTGTGGTACTTATAAATTTGTTAAGTAAAGTATGCCAAGGCAGCTTAGGATTAATTAATGCATCTATATCACGCAAGATACTATTAGGTATTTCTGCTGCAGATTTACCTGCAATTTTAGATTGCGTGACAGCTTTAACTAATATATTTTTTATTTCCTGTGTAGCATCTTCTGCATTTCCTTCTGCGTCTAATAAATCTAATAATTCGTATTCTTCCTGGCTTTCATTATTAGTTAACAGACTATCGTACACTTGCTCTGTAGACATATCTGTATAGGCTTTATCTGCTAGCCCTCCTGGAGGTAAAGTGTACCCACTGTCTAACAACATATTATTTATTACATAATCTGCTGCTTTATTCCAAAGCACATGGTTACGGTCACCTTGTCTAAGTTTGTGCATGAAAGCTACATGCCAACACTCATGCGCCATTAACCCTGTTAATTCAAGGATTGTTAAGTCTTTGCAAAAGTCAGGGTTATACATTATTTGTTTACAGTCAGTACCTGCTGTAGCCACCATATCAGTTATTACATGCTTGATGCTTAAATTGATAGTAGATAGAAATACTGATCTAGTCATTAACTCTATCTTAGCTTTTAATAATTTTTTATCTAGCATTAGAACATCTCAGATGCGTGTACGCTTACCCATTTTTTAATACGTAAATGATCTTTTAGATCAGGTTGTCTGCCGTATATATCCTTTAAAGTTATTACCTGGAACTCTATAGGCAGTCGCTCTATAGCAGTCATAATAATATCTACGTTTGTTTCGGTTATATTGTGAGATAGCATTGTAGTAATAGCATATTGCTCACTTATTTCAGTAGGAACTTTCCACCCAGTTTTAGGGTCATTAAGTATTTGCTCTATAGTAGGTAATGACTTGTATATTTCACAGTAAGTAACAAATTCTATTGATGTACCTTCACCAATAGTACCTGCTAATCTGATTTTATCTATAGTGTCTATAGTTTCAGAATTGGAAATAACTTTGCTAGCAAATTCAAATGTTCTAGGGCAGGGGAATGTTAGTTCGTCTGTATCTGGATTAAACTTATGCAGAACAGATGGTTTAAATTTAATAAAAGAAATTATTCTATGATCTATATTATGTAAGTTAGCCCATTCAACCCAAATGTTGCAATCTACAACTAACCTGTAGTGACTAAGCCTAGAAGTAGTAGCAGTGCTAGCTACATTTACTATAGCTCTATCGCTGACTAAGTTTCCTGCCGCAGCAATGACACATTTAGGGTGCAGAGAATGTTCTTCTATAGTTCTATCTAAGATAAGTCTATACGCAGCACCTTCTACTTCACGGGAAGCTGAGTTGAACTCATCTAAGAAAAGCAACCATCCAGAGTACCCAGCAGGAATAGGGTCTGTACTTAAAGGAAAGTACTTAGGTGGAAGGAAAGCCATACGATCATCTTTTGTGTCAGGGAACCCTTTCATATCTACGGGCTCACACTGACTTACTCGTAAATCAATTAATTTTAGTTTAAACTCTTCTGCAATATTTTTAACTACATCTGATTTACCCATACCTGGGCTAGAGGCTACCATAGGAACTAATCCTACTTTAAAATCTCTGATCATAGCTTCTTTTAATTGCTTTGTATTCACTTCAAACATATTATTTTTCTAATAAATTGTTAACTAATCTTGTATTTAGTTGCGCAGGCGCAGTTATAGTAGGTAAGACAAGTTTACCTTTAGAGTTTCTCTCTCTCTTAATAAGGACAGGCTCTGTGGGTAAATACTTGTGAAGACTCTCTGGCCACATTTTTCTTATTTGTTTAGAGCCTGTAGTCATATCGAACGTATTTTCTATAAATGCGTCCATCTCTCCTCTTTCTTTTTTTATTTCTTGCTCTCTTTCTATAATAGATGCCACTTCAGTATATAAACTAGGGTGCACAACGTATTCTTTACTAGAGATTGGCGATGCCTCATCTTTTAACGTTACTGACCACGTCTGGTTGTAACTATTTATAGGATCATTTTTTTTATAAACAACTTTTACTGCGTATCTGTATTCATAATTTAAGAAATGATCAGGTATTTTAGCTAGGTGTTCCGTGTATGGTGCATACTCTAAAGCAAGATTCTTTCTTAAGAAAACTTCTTTTTCTTTACCTAGTTTATCAAGATGTAAACCATAAAGATCAGACAATATAGACTTCTTCATGTTCCATCTGGTGTGTTCGGCTATTCGCATAGTTACCCTTCTAATAATTCATTAAGTTTATATTTATTTATTTGGTTGGTTACTTCGCAGTATTTACTATCTGGGAGTAATTTTGCAAACCTGACTACTGCGCTGATATCCATTGAATTTTTTATACATGTGTTGTTTACTCGCCAATTGGCACAGCCTTTGTACATGCATTCATTTATTACAAAATATTGCATTAAACTATCTCAGTATGTTTATAGGTATTATGTTAAACAAATACCTAGTTCTTAAGTCTCTACGTTATTAAAAAAAATAGCTCCCTTGAATAAAGGGAGCTATTTATATGGTTAAGATAGCATATAATTGCTATTTAATATCTCATGTTTAAGAGATGGGAATATAGGAAACCACGACTTACCCATACTTAACTCCTTAACTATAGAATTAAGTAAGGCAGAATCGCTTATCTCAGCTAGTATCTCACGATAACGCTGAGCGATTACACCCATGTTATTAGGGTGACTGCCAAAGCAATCATGTATATGAATTACTTCGAAGTCACACCTTCTAATCATTTCTCTAGCAATGTATCCATCAATAGAATGGATAACATTAGGAAGTAATGATCTATAGTTAGGACTAGTTACCAGCTCTGTTCTATGAATACTACCGTATGGAGTAGTATATTTAACTGCACCAAGTACAGGAACATGAGCAACGTGCCCGTCAGGTAACGTCCACCTATGGTGAGAGCCATTAGTATTCCAAAGATTATTAACTATGTCCATAACCTTGTAAGCTCCGGGAAATAGCTGCTGTATTACCTGATAGAATGCTGCCAGCTGATCTTTAGTCAGCATCCTCTCTGGAGTTTTTACGCTATTATAGAAGAAAGTCATAACTACTTTCTTTACAACTTTTCTTGTAGTAGGAATAGCGCATAAACTATTTATTGCAGTAGTAACTTCCTGGTATAGATCTCTTCTCACCGCAGGATCTACCATATTAGTAGCAGATGCTGTTTCTGGGCATCCACTTAGAGCAGCCATTATCTGAATACCTGATGCGGTTGCATCAAGAGTCATCCAGTATCCCGTAGGTTTATCGTCTATGGTGTCTAGGAGAGCCTTAACAGCTTTCCTGCCTAGATGGGGTTCATCCCACTTGATCTTTCCATCTATGATAGTATTTAAAGACGATCTGGACCATTCTACTCTATCTTCCCATGAAAGCTTATCCTTGCCTGCATGGTTAGCTATAGCTATATACAGATTATCATAATTGTTTACCAACTCTTTATTGGCTAAAGATAATGTAGCCTTAACTCGTTGACTACTCTGGATATTTAAAGGCCAACCAGTAGAATAACCTCTACCTCTACTATCGTATTTCCACACGAAGTATAACTTAGCCTGGTTAAACATTGTCAGCTTGGAGTTAACAGCTGATGTAGTCCACGGAATTGTCTGCAGTTTATTTAATACATCAGTGGATAAACTTATCCCTTTAGGAATAAACCTAGCAGCCTTACCTAACAGAGGTGGTTGTCTATTTAGGTAATAGCCCCCCTTGTTAGCGGACCAATCAAGAGGCAGCTCCAGCATAGGTAGGTCAGCGGTAAGTCTGTCCAGTATGCGTTGCTCACCGTGGCTGAGTAGAAACATAGGTTTCATTTGCATGTTGTCTTCAATAGTAAACAACATACCACCTAGTATCTCCAGTATATGAATGCCCTTCTCTAATACTTCTATACCTGTAGCTTTAGAATTAGTCACTATCTCACCTAAGGGCACTATCAGCGCTCCTGGTTCTATAAGTCTACCCTTACTGGATAAACTTATCTTAGTAGCTTTAGTGGCTACCAGGTTAGGTTTAGGAATATTTCGCATAGTTAAATAAACAGTAACATTCTCTATTAGCTGAGCTACTTCAGTATTCTCTACTAACATCGTACTGTTTTTCTTAGATCTTTTTTCTAGCATGAACTGGTTCATAATATTCTCCTGAGTAGATTGATAGTTGTAGATAGAAGCACTCTATCTGTGAGTAATAAAAAATACTAGGATAGATGCCTAAGCACCTATCCTATGTAGTTAGATGAGGTCGCTAAGATTGACATCATCCTTGAGGTAAACCTCAGCTTTGCTGAAGTCAGTATCCTCATCAATGTAATCATCCTCAGAGGATGGATTTACAAAGCCTATGGACCTGAATCGTTGCTCAGGATTTTCCTCAGTGCTTGTCACCGAAACAGGAACGGACATGCTGAGTCCATTGTTATCGCTAACAGGTCGTAAGACTAAGGAGCTAGCATTAAGAATCTTTAACGCTTGCTTAGGATGTTGACATCCTACATAGCCATGAATATTAAGATTCATGTGGATACCGTCTACTTCAACATGGAATTTATTGAAGTTATTATTGGAAGCGGTAACGCTTTTATTAGTATTCATATATATCTCCAATTAGAGATTAACAGCACAATATTGTGCAATAGTATTACCACTTAATGCAGTAACACTACTAATAGCTCATACATAAGAACTATCCTGCCGGCAGAGCCGGCTTTTTAAATAATAAATAAATAAAAATAAAAGACTTGCTATTAAATAAAGAAGAGAGTATAATATATTTACTCTCCCACCATGTATGTAAATAAGTATAGGTTAATCCTCTATATACCCACTACTCTATAAGTTTTATGTGTTATATACTTAGGTAGTCCCTTATATATCCCTCTATCTTAGTGTGTTTTTTTAAGGTTCTTAGTTGTGTGTCCTTATGAATGGAGTGGAATATTTGATTATTCTTTTAGCACGTTGATTATTTGTAATTAGAGTTGTATTTTTAGAGGATACTCCTTTTATCCGGAGTATCCATACAACGTAAGGTTTACCTTCTAATTATGAATAACATAAGTGCAGAATGATTAAGTATGGAGCGTAATGAATGTGTGTGTTTTAAGTTTTATGAGGTAGGGATTAGCCTACCTCGAGTTTATTTATTGGTGAAGTTGAATTCTTTATGTAGGGATTTGATTTCTCTACGTAGTAAGATTGAATCTAGTTTATTACAAGCTAGTTGTAGTGCAATAGTTGCTACAATTGATAGTGCTGATAGCAGTACTAGTATTAGTATATAGTCCATTGGTTGTTTGTTGTTTAAGGTGGAATGAGGTGGAGACAAGTTACCTTGCCTCCGTTAGTGGTTTAAGCTAAGTACTTATCTAAGTCCTCAGCTTTGATGCCTGCCGCCTTGAGAAGGGAATCCATCTCCTTGACGTTAGCCATCTTAGACTCTAGTCGGATAGATCTACAAGAATCCTTGTAGACTCCGCTTAGGTCTTGAGTACCTGACATAAGGTCAGATACAATAGCACTGATACCAGATACGATATCATTGACTGCTTTAATTATAACCATAGTATTCTCCCATGAGAGTGAAAGATCCTAGCACTGAATGTACTAAGTATCCTGACAGCAAAGCTGTTGTGTCCTTTTTTATTTTGATAAAAGATAGTTAGTATTCCAACCGGGGGGGAGGGAATTAACTTTTACACCACTCTGAGGTAATAAGTACTACATCCGTAATAACAACAAAAAAAGTTAGTAAAGTTTTTAATTTTGATCTTGTAATTGTGGTAAATAATATTAATAATAAAAATGGGCATACTTAAGATTTCAGTTATAGGAAAATGTGATGGTAATTAAGAATAAAGTAGTTAGTAAATTGTTTGAGGGGTGTGGCGATGTTAAAGCGTATGGAGTATTTATTAGGTTGTTTTTGGTTGTAGATAATAGGATGTTAGTTAAGGGGTCGCCAGAAACAGTTAGTCAATTGATTAAAGTTAATGTTAGTAATTTCTGTTTGGCCGTGAGAGAATTGAAAAGGATGGGGTTAATTAGGAAATACAGTAGATGGGAGTATATGGTTAATCCTGAGTGCAGGGAGATAGATAGTATCAGGGATGAGGAGCAACTTATGTATATGTGGGAAAAAGATAGTATTAGTGGGCTGAGGAGTGCGTGAATGCATTTAGATCTGGGTAAACAGGAAGGGATTAGTTTAATGGGTAGCGCTGTGTTGATGTTGTTGATTAGTAGAGTGCAGGCTAGTAACTTAGTAGATGTTGCGGGATTAAAGGATATATTGTGTCGGCGAACTTTACAAAAATACATATTAGAGTTGCGGAGCAGGGAATTTGTTGCTATGGTTAGTAAGAATACTGTTATGTTGTCTCCTTACAAATGTTGGAGGGAGGATAGAACTAAAGCAATAAGTACTTGGAGGAAGCTGTGTACAAACTAGATAATATAGATGATGTAGATAGTGCCGTAGATTCTACAGATGTGCTGACTAAGGAGATGCTTGTGAATACGCTGCCTGACAAACGGTTTAGGCGGCATGTGACTGACGAAGTATTAGAGCTAGTTAACTCAGAAACAGATAGTGAGCTCAGGAGAGTGTTCAGAGATAATGCTTTAACATACACTAGTGTGTTGATGCAGGGTAAGCACTCGCTGTCAGCGTATGTTAATGCCGTTAAATTCGCTTCTCATAGGTTGATGGGGGACATTAATTCTATGGCGTATAAGAAAGTATTTGTAGATAGGTATGCAACTATGCTGACTAAAGGGTATAGTTCTAGTTATATAGCTAGTTTCGCTAATAATTATGCTAATAACCCGTTAGTGGTCAATATATTGGAAAGGGCTGTAGTTCCCACGCATATACTGAATGCAGGAGTTTACCAGGAAGCTATTAATACCCAGGCTGAATTAATGCGTAATGCTAATTCTGAAATGGTTAGACAAAAAGCAGCAGAAAGTTTATTAATTAATTTAAAGGCTCCCGAAGCAACAAAAATAGCGTTAGATGTATCGTATGGGCAGTCAGGTATGATTGAAGATCTCAGGGCTACTACTAAAGCTTTAGCTCAGCAGCAGGTGAAATTAATTAAAAAAGGGGTTAGTTCTGCTCAAGATATAGCCCATAGTGAGATTATTGCTAATAAAGTAGAAACAGAGTATATTGAGTTACCCCCGCAATCTGCATAGGATAATGCATGGATAAAACAGTAGACGATTATTTAAATGAGGTGGATTATTCTGTAGATCCATTATATGTGCCTAGTGAGTTTGCATTAGAGTTTGTTAGCTTCCTTAAATTAGTTAATGGAGATAAAGGGGAAGAGCATAAAACTCCGGTAATGCATTATCACATGTTAGATAATATTGCTGGTAAGAAACAAAATACTGCTAATATGGCACACAGAGGCAGTTCAAAAACTTCAATATTCTCAGAGTATTTATTTTTGTATATAGCTACTTACGGTGGTATTCCTGGATTCGGGGATGTCGGATTTGCTATGTATGTCTCAGACAGTGTAGAAAATGGAGTAAAGAACCTAAGAAAGAATATAGAGTTTAGATGGGAAAATAGTGAATTTTTACAACAGTATGTTCCTGAAACTAAGTTTACTGATATTAGATGGGAATTTACTAATGCTGCAGGCAAATCGTTTGTAGTTAGAGGGTATGGCGCTTTAAGTGGTGTGCGTGGTGCTAAAGAAATAGGGCAAAGACCTACCCTGGCCGTGCTGGATGACTTGGTAGGAGACTCGGATGCTAGATCTCCCACAGTTATAGCTAATATAGAAGACACTGTGTACAAAGCAGTTAACTACGCGCTGCATCCGGCTAAAAAGAAAACTATATGGAGCGGCACCCCGTTCAATGCTAAAGACCCCTTGTATAAAGCAGTGGAAAGTGGAGCTTGGGTTGTAAACGTGTATCCAGTATGTGAGCAGTTCCCCTGCAGCAGGGAAGATTTTAAAGGTAGCTGGGAGGATAGGTTTAGTTATGATTTTGTAAAACTAGAATATGATAACGCAGTTAAAGCAGGCAAAGTAGACACATTTAACCAGGAGCTAATGCTTAGGATTATGTCAGAGGAAGAAAGACTAATCTTAGATTCAGATATTATTTGGTATGCCAGAAGCAGTGTAATTACTAATAAATCAGCATATAATTTTTACATCACTACTGACTTTGCTACAAGTGACCGTGAACACGCAGATTTTAGTGCAATCAATGTGTGGGCGTATAATAATAACGGAGATTGGTTGTGGGTAGACGGAGTTTGTAAAAAAATGCTTATGAATGCCACTGTAGATAATTTATTTAGATTAGTTCAAGAGTACTCTCCTTTAGAAGTAGGAATAGAGATTACAGGCCAACAGGGGGGATTTATTAGTTGGATTCAAAATGAGATGACAGCAAGAAATATTTATTTTAACTTGTCAAAAGGAAAAAATGGGAATAATATTGGAATAAGGCCTATTAAAGATAAGATGAGTAGGTTCCAGGAAAATGTAGTTCCATTATTCAAAATGAAAAAAATATGGTTTCCAGAAGAATTAAAAGATAGTGACGAATTAAAAGAAATGACAGTAGAATTACAATTAGCTACTGTCAAAGGTTTTAAAAGCAAACACGATGACCAAATAGATACTATATCTATGCTGGCTGAGCTAAACACATGGAAACCTAGTGAAGTAAGTGTAGAATATGATGAAGATATCCAAGCTATACCTGGAACATCTTTATGGGGTAGTGATGATACTAAAGTTAATGACAATTCATATTTTGTATAAAAAGGAACGCAATGAAAGCATCTGACTATATAAATTACCTGGTAAACGGAGAAACTTACAAATTAGCTATTCAAGATGTAGGAGATCTGGCAGTTAATGGTACGGCCCCATCTACTCTGCAAAACACGAATAGGAATAAATTTATTAACTATTTAAACTTAGCTAACTTAGCTATACATAAAAGATTTCATTTATTGCAAAAGCAGTATGAGATAGATAGCCCTATGAATGATGAGAGCTATGTTTTGCCCGATGATTTTTTAGCTCCTGTTTACGCATACTACAACGATAATGACAAAGTAGAAATTCCCATAAAAGACACTTATAGAAAAATTGTAGATAATGTAGATACTGCTGTATCTTTGCTTATACCGGAACCATTTAAAGTGACTGTGAAAGGTACAGATACTGCTAAAGGCACCACACAAATTATTTTAGTATATGCCGCTTCTCCTAAAGTAATTACTAAGGTAACTCATTCTTTAAATATAAGTAATGTGTATACAGAAGCTTTGTTAAATTACGCTGCATATAAAGCGTATAGTGCTATTAGCGGAGATATTAAAGCAGAAAACAATAGCTACTACTTGCGTTATGAGAGTAATTGCAGGCAAGTTATTACTAGTGGATTAGGCGGGGATAACGAGACAGAACATAATAATAAATTAGTAGATAATGGATTTATTTAAAATAAGACTTGACAAATTTTATTTTATTTACTAAATTATAATTAAAAAGTATCCTCCGTATTATAATTAAAAGTCCTATGGCTTTCATTAAACCAGATTTAAGACTAGCTAGAGTGGGAGTTTCTGCTTATAATAAACCTAAACGCACTCCATCCCATAAAACAAAATCACATGTTGTTGTCGCAAAAGTTGGCAGTCAAGTTAAAACTATCAGGTTTGGGGAACAAGGAGCTTCAACTGCAGGCAAGCCTAAAGATGGTGAGTCAGCTAAGATGAAAGCAAAGAGAAAGTCTTTTAAATCAAGACATGCCAAAAATATAGCTAGGGGTAAGATGTCTGGTGCTTATTGGGCTAACAAAGTTAAATGGTAAAATATAAATTATGGCCTACTTTGAAACGATAAACTTAGTTCAAGGAGATACTAAGCCCGAACTAAACTTTACACTGCGAGACTCTGCAACAGCAATTGTTACTGATCCAGTGACAATATTAGATGAAGAGGATTCTTTAACTTGGAAAATTATTAATATAACTGGATATACTATTAGATTAAAATTTAAAGAATTAAACAGCTCTACTGTGTTATTCACAGAGTCTCTTGCTATAATTAGTGGCTCAGGAGGTACTTGTTCTATGATCTGGCCAGCTGATTCTTTAGATATACCTGCAGGAATATACGAAGGAGAACTCGAGCTAACTGATGGAAGTAGTAAAGTGCAAACAGTATACGATAAGCTCAAATTTAAAGTTAGAGAACAGTTCTAATGAAAGCAAATTGGAGTCTTGTTTGGGAAAAACTTCAGGCAGAACTTAATTATCAAAAGGTAGCGCCAACAGTAACATATCAAGATATAGCATTAAGTATCTTGTTAGATGTGACTAGCAAAAACCAAAGAGTAATTGATAGTGTTAATTTTACAGAAATTTATGCTGCTAGTGTTACAAAAGTATTAAATGATGAAGTAGTCCTTAGTGATTCTGTAATTAAATATGTTATTAAAGATTATTTTGGTGATACAATACCTTTAACTGATGTACTTAATACTGCTAATCAATTTCTTAGAGATAGATTTGACGAAGTACAGGCAAGGGACTTAGAATCTTCTGAATTACTAAATACAAGTTTACTTAATGGGTCTTTATTAAATAATTTAGGAAGTGTTACTATTAAACAAGTAACAACTACCCCAACAAAAACAGACGGAGTAGATTTAACAACTATTTCAGATGTACTTGCAGCAGTTACAAATAAAATATTTTCAGATACCGCAAATATTTCTGATGGAACTGCAAATACTATTTCTAAGTATCTTGCTAGTGGGCTCAGCTTAGATGATTTTGCTGATATTAATAAAAGTGTAAATGGAGTTAAAGGCAATATAGCCACTATGAGTGATACAATAAGTGTATCATTAATAATATCAAGAATGTTGGGGTCAACTACACTTAACGAAATAACACTCAATTAGGAAAAATATGATTATAGATAACTTAGAACTAACCGGGGCGCTACAAATATCCCTTAATAATGAAATAGTTCATCAGTGTGATAATCTTGTAGTTACTGCAGGTAAAAACTGGGTAGCTAGCAGATTTAAAGATAGTGTAGGTGGTGGGTTCACTCAAAAAGTTGAAATGTCACACATGGCTTTAGGTACGGCTAATACTGCTGCTGCTGCGGGAAATACAGCTTTAGCGGCTGAAATAACTGCAAGTAGGATAGCATTAACTACTGATGGTGGAACTGTATCAAATGCTACAGTACAATATGATGCTACCTGGACATCATCGCACGGAGCTTATGCGATACAAGAAGCAGGTATTTTTAATCATGCAACCTCAGGATCAGGGGACATGCTAGCTAGAACAGTATTTGCTGTCATTAATAAAGGTACTGATGACACTGTAACTATTAGTTGGACTATAACTGTATCATAATTAAAGGTGTTTTATGGCTGTTAAATTTAGTAATAGTTGCGCAACTGCTCTTACAGCTAATATAGCTGCCGGGGTTACTGCTTTACCCATAGTAAGTAATTCTCTATTTCCTTCGTTAACCAGTGCTGACTGGGTTTACGTTACTATAAATAGTGAAGTTATAAAAGTAACAGCTACTGCATCTACAAGCCTGACTTGCGTTGCTACATCAAATGCGCATACTTCAGGAGATGCTGTAGAAATTAGAGTTAGTTCAGAAATGCTAACTGATATAGCTGATAACACTGTAATAGCAAACAACGCAGCCGTGGCGATGTCAATTGCTCTCGGATGACACTGATATTAAAGGATAATTATGGCAAATACGTTTAAGAATGTAGCGTTTAACTCAGCTTTAGCCGCTAATACAGATAGTAGTGCTTTAGCAACTGTGAGTGCTAATACTCAAACTACCCTTATAGGAATGACAATAGCAAATATTACAAGTGGTGTAATAAGTGTAGGAGTTAAGTTAGTAAGTGGTGGTTCAGACACATGGATAGTCAAGGACGCACCTATACC
>Ga0209337_1001670_pt1 | contig 16709 bp, 15 predicted proteins | sample LinPmetageLP53_FD_184044 | JGI IMG/M metagenome (GOLD analysis project Ga0209337, IMG submission 184044) | Marine viral communities from the Pacific Ocean - LP-53 (SPAdes) (version 2) | ecosystem: Environmental > Aquatic > Marine > Oceanic | place: Pacific Ocean | collected 2010-02-08
GGTTGTTGCATTCCCCTCGTTGATGTTGCATTGGTCTGCTGTGGCACGTATGGCATCGGTTGTGTGCTCGCCTTCGAGGCGAGCGCGTGGCGTGTCTTCGCTCTTACCAGAGCACTTTTCGCAGTTGCGTCATCGCTGATGGGACCGAACTGAGAGTTCTGTTTTGCGATGTTTGTTTCGACGGTCAGAATGCCATCTGCGTTCCAGTGGAGGTCGTCGCTATCCATCTTCTCCTCGGTGCCATCGCGACCGAGAACTCGTAGGTATTTCGACAATCGGACAATGAATTCCTCGGTCGTGCCGCAAGGCCGGTAAACAACGCCATCAGTGGCGGGTGCTTCTCCGGACATGACGGACCAGTAATTCATGGCGCCCACCTTCCTCTCGCATCCAGGGCAACTGGGTAAACAGTTATTGTCACCCAGCGGTATCCCGTGCTGCTCGTGTCCAGCAATGTATTCGGGTCCAAAAAGCTTCCGTTCGATCCCCTTGTTGACGTAGCAACCCGCACAGAGCGCATTCCTATTGGGAAAGCGTTTTGCGAGACGCGCCTTAAGCATCTGTTTGCATGGACCACATGTTGTGCGGTGCGGTTGACCTCCTGTTGAGGCGGAGCAGTCTCCGAACTCTCCGCCACACATGTTGCACCTACGTGGGTTGAATTTGCAGAATGCGTTGAATACGCGGACTGGTGTGAATTCGCGGGCGCTCATATGTTCCTACGTGGTTAGTAGTTCTTGGGACGTGATGAGTGGGTTGACAATTTAAATATAATAATACTGATAATATTAGGTGTCATTTTTTATTATAAAATATAATTGAAACTGAAAAATGGCGTATGGACGCGTATTATAAATTATTAATATGTTTTAGAGATGGGTTATAATCTCTTTGTATCCTTTGATACCATTTTCATCAAAATCCAATTTGTATAATGATTTTTTGGCATTCGGACAGATCTTTCCAAAATATAATAGTTTTGTGTCTTCAAAACCCAATATTTTAGCTATTTTTTGAATTCTTATACCTTTTGACAAATATCTATTTAGTTCTCTTTTTGTGCTTAATGTCCCAAGTCTTAGAAAATCACCATTTGAATCAAATAATGATATATCATTATTTGATTTTAATTCTATTTGATACCATTTCGATATCTCTTGGTTCCATAGTAACCAATCACACCATTGAATATCCTCCTTTGCCAAAACAGCATATTGAGTATATCCCAATGTAAATAATATGTTGATAACTGACATTTCGCTAGCATATTTTATTGATTTACAATTGTTATTTAATGAAAGTTTTTTAAGATTAATAAAGAAGTTTGCCTTTGGAACCTCTTCTCCATTTACAAATTGTGTATGAAAACTTAATAGGACCTTAAGATTTATGGTAAGGGCTTTTAGATCATATGACAATGTCTCATTTTTGATTGTTTGAGATACATCTTGTTTATCAACAATAGGTTGTTTTACCTTATGTAAATGAGTTTTACCAAATATAGAAGGAATACTTTGTATTTCTTGAGGTATTTTTTTAGATATTTTTTGTTTATTTGAACTATTGATATTTATAGAATCTTTAGAAAAAGACTCAATAGACGAAAATTCATTAAACATAATATCACCTATGTATGACATATACAAAGTAGTATATTTAATTGATTATAAAATATATAATCAATTTTTTATAACTTTCCAACCTGAAATAATATGATTCTTTATCTTATCATTTGATATTTTAAATCGTTTTAATAAATCAGTTCTAAATTCCATATATTCTGGCATCTTTGACATATCATTGCTGCGACACCATGTTTTAAAAGGCTTATATATCTCATCTTTAATATCAGCTTTATCTGATTTATTTTTAGTATTTGTGACATTAACAATTGTCTGATAAAACTCATTCCATTTATCATTATTATTTCTATATTCGTCAGTAAATCTCTTAACTACATTTGGTGGACACAACTTAATCTTATTATCTGGAAAATATTTATGAAACCACATTATCAATAAAGTCATAAAATATGGAGCCCATGTCTCAATTTTCTCTGAAATTGTTAAATCGATTGGTTTTTCATATACATCAGCAGGGTCTTCTCTAACAAAATGTACTGGAAAAAATATCGCTCTTAATCTTTCAAATGTTGCTGGATCATTCGGATTCTGTAGTAATGGAATATCATTTACAACCATTATCATTTTAAACTGAGGCTTAAATGTCAATGGGTCCTTATATAATCCTCTGCCAGTAACCTGATCACCTCCTGAATATTCTTTTAAAATACCGTTATTTAGTTTCTCATTCGGATCACATTCCTGCATTGTAACTAATTTCTTGTTTCTGATTACTACTTGTTCTGGACTCGCATCACTTGCATTTTTTCTGGGTTTTGTTAAACTAGCAATTGATAATTTACCAGCATAATCACCTAATGATTTTTCTAATAACTCTATCAACTTACTTTTTCCATTTCTCCCTCCTCCTGTAAATATATGAAATGTCTCATCTGTATTTACACTTTGAAGTATGCTCGCCAGATAGCGTTTTAAATATTTTCTTCGATCGGTATCATCTTTAGTAACATCTGGTTGCATACATTTAATAAAATCATTAACTTCTTGAAATACAGGATCATTCGAATCATAATTTATATAATCATAATTAGTACTCATTGTTATAAAATCATTTGATCTTCCATTTCTAAAACACTTATTCTTTAAATCATAAACCCCGTTTTTAAAACCTATTAAATTTTTATTTAAATCAATTTGTGTTAAAAAATTATCGTTTTTAAAACCCTCTCTTGTTTCATTTAAAATTCTTGCTTTGGGAGCATTGTCTTTAAGTTTTTTTTCAATTATTTTATATATTTTTTCAGCATTCTTAGCCGCATTTATTTTATCATCCATATTATCTTTTTCTTGCCAATTTTTAATAAAAACTTTATTAAAATATTTATGAAATAACATGACAATATCATTCGATAAATATTTTAATAATATTAATGGTTCCTTTTTAATACATACCCATCTATGTTCTGTAAAATGATACCATTCTGAATTATTAGGATCATATATAAATTGTCCATTATATAATGCTGTAATAACATTCGCAATATGATTATCATATGGATCATCTAAGCATTTTAATATAATATCATTATAAATACCTAATTCATAAGTATATTTAATATATTCAGATGAATTATCTTGTTGTGCCCAATAACGAATACTACCAATTGTTAATGAATCATCGCATTTAGTGAATGTTCTCCATTTATTATGACAACATTTATATTCATATTTATCAGAATTTTTACTAAAATTATCCCACAAGACCAAATATTCTTCATCTCCTTCTCCTATATTATGTAAAGCCATTCCGATTTCCAACCAATTATTATAATTATCTCGTCTAAATGGTAATAACATGTCTAAATATTTTTGGATAACTTCTGGTTCTTCTGTTATTTTATTATTTTTATTTATATTCCTTTTTAATTCTTTTTTATTCATTTTATTACCATATTCAGTAACTTCTTTTTTCCTATCATCTTTAATAACAGTTTCTTCATCTTTATTTCTTATACTAGATAATTTAATTATCTCTTCTAAAGAATATATATTAATATCTTCTTCTATTAATTCAATTTCCTGATCAATTATATTTGAAGAATATTTATATATTTTAGTTAATTTATATGGCACTCTACCGGGTTTAGAAGAACCATACATTACCCATCCATTCTTATCTATTATTGATTTATCAACTATATCTTCTTTTTTATTGATATATTTAACTTTATCTTTCTCAAATATATCATTAAAAACTTCTAATATATTTTCACGAATAATATGTTGAATATTTTTTTTTGTTACAATATATGGAAACATTATATGAATGCCATCTTTATATGTATAAACTGTTTTTTTATCTTTATTTTGTTTTGTTTCAATAACGGGTTTTGGTATCTCATAAGCGAATGATATCTTTTGTGAATCTTCTATCTCTAAATATTTATCAATTTCAAAAAAACATGCTTTTATAAATTTTTCTATATTATCTTGTGTATATTGATGTTCTTTATATTCTGTATCGAATCTAAAATCTAAATCTATTTTTATAGGTGATAATGTTTTTGGAAGCTCTATTAATTTTAAACTATTATCTAATGCTTTTTGATATAATTCAAAAAATATTGGATAATCATTATCAGATATATAATATCTTCCACGACTTACGCCTGGACAAAATTCAACATGTGATATTATACTTTTACCTTTATCATCGATATAATGATTTGTGAGAAATTGATTAAATTTGTCAATATTGGATAGATCATTCATAAGATATAATATATATAATTTTTTAAATAATTTTAAATAATTATTTAAAAAATTAATTATTTAAAATAATTAATACAATGTCTAGAATTCAACGTATTAAGAATGAAATGACTGATTTATTTAAAAATCCTTTAGATAGTGATAATATTTTTTATGAATTAGATAATGATAATATTGAAATTTTGAAAGTAATGATGATTGGTACTAAAAGTACACCTTATGAAAATGGATTTTTTTTCTTCAGTATTAGATACCCTATTGAATATCCAAATGTTCCGCCAAAAGTATGGTATTATACAACTCATCCTAAAATGCGGTTTAATCCGAATCTATATACTACTGGTAAAATATGTTTATCAATTATAAATACCTGGGGAACACAAGATAATTGGACATCTGAAATGAATACTAAAAGTGTATTATTATCAATTCAATCAATGGTATTGAATGAGAATCCTCTTAGAAATGAACCTGGTTTAAAACTTACTGATAAAACTATTGAAAACTATAATAACGTTATTTATTACTGTGTATTTAATATCGCAATTTTAAATAATATAATAAATGATTGTAGCAACATATTAGAAAATAATAATAAATTTCAACATATTTCATTCGCATGTTTTAAAGATAAAATTCATAAATATTTTATAGATAATATTGATTGGTATATAAACAGATGTAAAATATTACATTTTAAATTTAAGAATACAAATGTATTCTTTACATATCCATATGAACGTGTAACTTACATCTGTAATTATTTACAAATTCTACAAAAATTTATAGAGTTATATGAAAAATTTTCAGACAAAAAATTACCACAAGTTTTTATACATTTAGATCATATTAATCTTAATAAATTAACTATTCCTAAATTAAAAGAATTATGTAAAAAGAATAAGATTAAAAATTATAGTTCTAAAAAGAAAAATCAAATTATAGATTTAATTTTAACAAAAAATGAAAAAATAATTATATAAAAAATATATAACTATTATAAGATAATGAAATTTTGTAATAAATGTAATAATAAATTATATCCATTTGAAGATACTCAAAAATTATATTACAAATGTAATGATTGTGGTGAACAACAAGAGTATAATGAATTCATAATATCTGAAACGAAATATAGCAATTCCTCTTTAAAATGCTCAGAATCAATTAAGAAAAATAAATGTCATGATCCAAGTTTTAAAAGAAGCAAAAAATATCCGTGTCCAAATAAGGATTGTGATAATTCATTTAATAAAGAGATAATTATATATTGTGATGAAAATACTATTGAAAACATATATATGTGTTGTTCGTGTTTAACAGAATGGAAATATAGTTAATTTATAAAAAATGATATAAATAAATAATATATATATTAAGTAATATAATGAAAACAAATATTAAAAAAAACTCTAATATAATTGATGAAAATTCCGAAGAAGAAATTATAGAAGAAGCGGGTGAGACTGATGAAGAGTCTGAAGAAGAGTCCAAAGAAGACGAGTCTAAAGTAGACTCTGAAGAAGACTCTGAAGAAGACTCTGAAGAAGACTCTGAAGAAGACTCTGAAGAAGACTCTGAAGAAGACTCTGAAATAGAAGCATCGGAAAGTGAAGACTCGGACGATGAATCAATTAATAAATTAACTGATAATGAAAGTTCTAGTGTTGTAAATTTAAATACTGTTGACGATTTAGAGGATAATTCATTAATTGATATACCTTCTATAATTAAAAACTTAACAGTAGATACTATATCTGAACATCTTGACCATAATACTGTTAAACAAATGTTAAATAAACCTAAAATAACATTGCCACTTATAACTAAATTTGAATATAGTAAAATTAAGTCAATTAGAGTAACACAACTGTCGAATAATTCTAATCCTTTTATAGAAACAGAGTTGGACAATATCGAAGAAATAGCTGACGAAGAGATAAAACAACTCAAGTTACCTTTTATTATCAAAAGAAACTTACCTAACGGAGACTATGAATTATGGAGATTAAGTGAATTGGCTATAAGATAATCTGTATTAAAAAAAAATTGATTTTTTTTTTTAAATTCTTTAATTTTGAGATAACTTACAAAAGATGTCTGATTCTGAAATCGAACCAATGAATTCTGATAGTGAAGAAGTGGCTGAACAGGCAACTGTAAACACTGCTCCGAAACCTAAGAAGTCCAAGAAGTCTAAAAAGAAGAAGCCTAAGAAGGTAGTTGAATCAGAATCCTCTGCGGAGGATTCTGATATCGAGCCATCTAGCGAAGCTAATAAGGCACGCAAGAAGCATGTAAAGAATCTTGATACTGATGTTTTATCTGTTTTATCTGATTCATCAAATGATGATATTGAGAACACTGTTAATGAACTAAAGAAGGAAGTTACTGAATTGAAGGAACAGCTACGGGTCATTATGAATGGTCTTTCTGTTGCTACTGGAGGAACTAATACAAAGTCACAAAAAGGACCTAAAAATAAGAAGGACAAGTCTTATGATCTTTCTGAGTTAAGTCACAGTCAGGTTCAGTCACTAGTTGTTCGCAAGGACAATTGGGGTGATCATGAAGTACCTGAAGACGAAGATGAAGCAAAGAAGGTTCGTATTACGAAGCCTAAGCTCCCCAGCGAAATTGCGAATAAGAAACTTCGCGAATTTGTTACGGAACTTATAAATGACGATGATCTACTTGATGATCTTGAAATTGAGATTGATGATGGTAAGATTACAACTCATCAAGTAACTAAACTTATTAAGCAACACTGTAAGAAGAATGATGGACTTGTAATGAAGGAAATTATCAATAAGAATGGTGATACCCGAAAGGTTGCTCACTATAATCTAACTGATGGTGATTTTGAAGACATATTCGAAGAGTATGTTTCTTCTGATTAAACACCGTTTAAATTTTAACTATAACTATAATTAATAAATAAACTAATAAATTAAAAAACATTATTTAAATATATCAACATACTTAATTAATAATTTATGTTAAAATTGTGTAAAAATCCTTCAAAAATTGAAGCGGGAATCGATGAAGTAGCGCGGGGATGTCTATTTGGTAGAGTTTATGCTGGTGTCGTTATTTGGAACCCTAATTTATTAGAGAATTTTGATGATGATAAAGAAATTGAAGAAAAAATAAATTTAATTAAAGATTCTAAAAAACTTTCTAAAATTAAAAGAAAAGAATTAAGACACTTTATTGAAGAATATGCCATTGATTATGCAGTCGCATATGTTGAAAATGATGAAATTGATAAGATAAATATTTTAAATGCTACTTTATTAGCAATGCATAAAGCATTAGATAAACTAACTATTACACCAGATACACTATTAGTAGATGGTAATTGTTTTAAAGAATATTATAGAGATGGAAGAAAGCTCGATTATGAATGTGTTATTAAGGGTGATGCAACATATAAATCAATCGCAGCCGCAAGTATATTAGCCAAAGTATATCATGATGAATATATTGAAAATTTATGTAAAGAGAATGAATATTTAGTGGAATATGATTTATTAAATAATATGGGTTACGGAACGCTCAAGCATCGTGAGGCAATTGAACATTATGGAGTTACTGAATATCATAGAAAAAGTTTTAAGGGATGTTGTTAAATATAAACTTTTACTTTTTGCCATTACGAATACGAATACAATATAATATTTACCACATTTTGGACCAATATGAATAACACGCTTTTTAGTGAAATATGATTTATTAAATCATTGAATAAATTTTTAATAAAGAAGTTTAAAGTAAAGAGTTAAATTATTTGCTTACAATAAGGACATTTCAAAGACATTGTTGTCTTAAACCATTTATCTATACATCCTTTGTGAAAGATATGACCACATTTAAACTGTCGTTTTTCATCATAGTCTAACTTTTCTAAGCATATAGAACACGGTGTATTGAACGTATTTTTATTACATATATATTTAATGTTTGAAGTATGATTGTAATATTCGTAGAATAAATTATCAACGATTTTTGATTCTTTTATTTGGATTTCAAATGTTTCCATTTATAATTATACATATATCTTTTTATATTTAGTATTAAACTTAATCATCATCGGAATCAGGAACATCTACATCTTCAATTGTTTCAATTGTTTCAATTGTTTCAATTGTTTCAATTGTTTCAATTTCAGGTTCTGGTTCAGTCAAAACCTGTGATTCTACTACAAGGGGCACTGGTTCAGATGAACGGCTGAAATAGTCAGGTCTCTTTGAAGTAGCAGTTGGTTGTTCTGCGTCTGTTTCATCAAATACAATTAATTTCATATACAAATCATATCGCGATTTCTTTGACTTACTAATTGAAACTTTTCCATCTCTATCAAGCTCTTTCTTAGCAACAATATACTCTTGATTTTTATTCCAATAGACATTCCCATCTAGATATTCTTGAATTGGATACAATGGATTCTCTTTGTAAAGTTTCTCAAACTTGTAATTTGAAAGCAATACCTTTGTAGGAGAAGCTTCTAACCCTAACATTGTGTTTCGCTTACGCTTACTCATATAAGTCATAAATCTCTCATAAGTCATATGGTCTGTATCAAATTCTGTAATTAATTGTTCAAGTTCAATAATCTTTGATGTCTTAATCTCGTCGTCCAAATCCTGTTGTAGATCAAGTACCAGCTTCTTAATCTCAAGAAATTTTACAAAATTATACGGTTTTTCTTTTGGTCCATCCTTTGTCAAGAACTTAAAATCACTTACCAAATATCTATTGTTTTCATTCACAAGTTTCTTCATACTTGATTTCCCCTCAAAATAAGCTGGGAATTCATTATTAAAAATATCTTTTAGAAATGAAATCTGTTGAATCTGAATACTCATTGTTGGAGAAATCCCGTATTTTTCACTTTTCTTTACTGTAATCATATTATATGGTCGGTGATATTGTTCATCATTCATATCAGATTCCTTATATTCATATTCTGGCATTGATTCTCTGAATTTCAATTTATGTTTCATCTGAGGGTCATCGATACCCATTTCGATACACTCGGGCATTTTACCAGTCAAATGTAGGCAATTATTAAACAAGTAATTCTTAAAACTATCACCAAAGAGTAATAGTTCCTTAAATTCTTCTGTTTCAAGTGGAATATTCAAATCAACTGCTCCCCAATCAGTAATTCTGGGTTTAAAAAATAAGGCTCTTTTTGAAAATGAAATAGAAAATGTTCTTTTCAAGTATCTTTGTGGGTCGTCTTTATTAGTATTTTGAATTGTTGCGATTTCGTCATTTGTTTTAGTTGTAATGTCTTCTGATTTGTTGTAGTAGTCTTGTAATTTATTCATTTCAATAATATCAATTGGCATGCTATTGGCATTGTAAATATTTAGTGTCATTTTCAATATATTTGTTTATTTTAAAACTTTTAAATAAAAATCATTTTTTTTTCATTTTTAAAAATTTTAAATATTCTAATATTCTTATATAAAATAATAGTAATTTATAGTATATAATGAATAATAAATGTCAATCAGTTAAGAGCAAAACACAATTAGATAAAAGATGTAATAAAACAGTTACTAATGAATGCTTATGTGGTGTTCATTTAAGATCAAAGAATGTAATTTTATTTGATGATATTCAAAGTAAAATATATTCACTTGAAACTATACCACCCTATAATAAAATCAATAAGGAAAATATTAAAGTTAATTTAAATTATTATAAGATTAAAACTAAAAATAAACGTGATAGTAGAATATTATATACTTTATTATTAAATTACTTAAACGAAAAATCAATTAAACATCAAAAATCCGTAATTATACAAAAAAACATACGAAGACATTTAATTAAACAACTGAAATCAAGTGTGAACCACGAGGATTTTTACTCATTGGATAATATTATACATATTCCTCTTAAGTATAGATACATATTAAAAGAATCGAAAGTATCATATTGTTTTGATTTAAGATCGTTATTTGAGTATTTCAAGTTAAAAGAAGGAAAAATTCTAAATCCATATAATAATGTTGAATTATCTGAGAATGATATAAAAAATATTCGTCAAAGATTTGCTAAATATAAAAGTGAAAACGATTTCCAAATCATACAAGAACCATTGTCTCCGCGACAGATGCAAACACAGCAAATAATATCAGTATTTCAACACTATGATAATTTAGGTTTCATATTGAATATAGAATGGTTTTCTAAACTGAGATTTGAACAACTTAAATATTTATATAGAAAATGTGAAGATATTTGGAACTATAGGGCACAATTAACCAATGAACAGAAACTTGGAATTGTTCATAATGGTAAATTATTTACTATTCCTGTTTTAGCTGTTAATAGAATGCGAAGGCACAAAGATAAAGAATTAAGAAATATTTTATTAACCGAATTTAATCGAGCTGTAACAGAGGGGACTAATGATGCGAATCGCAGATTAGGTGCCATATTAATGTTAACTGGTTTTGCTGAAGTATCCCCCGATGTAATAAATTCGTATCCTTGGTTATCACAATCTTTCTAAACTATTTATCTTTACTTATTCTCTTTGCGTCAATAATTCTATTTAAACATAATAATAATAATAATAATAAATGGATACTAACATTGAAAAAACACTTGAATTTGTCAAGGAAAAGGAAACTAAAAATACAATTAGATATCAGGAGGTAAAGGACGACGGGGAAATAGTAATAGGACCATTATATATACAGAAAAGCTTTCTTCCGGACAAAATCCCCGAAAATATAAAGATAACTATTACTATCGATTAATTTATTTTTTGTATTGAACTTTCAACAATCACCAAATGATTCTGTCAAAAGTAATAAGCGCTTCTTCCGCAGTTGGGCGACATACCGGATCATCCTCGGTCATCCAATCAACTAAGTCGAAAAACTGTTTGTTTTTGTAATCGCTTTCGTGTTTCTTGAGAACAGCTTTTACTGAAAAGTCACCCGGAGTATGCATCCGCACATTCTTTCGCAAGTGCTTTCGCAAATGCATCAAATGGAAAACGATACCCAGTGAGAACACATCAGCATAAAACCCGTTATAAGACGCGTCAGGATTAAATATCTCGGGGGCTATGTACTCTAATGTACCACTGTCCTGTGTCATTGTTCGCACTTCATTCCCCATTTTAGAAAATCCAAAATCACAAAACTTGATTTTATCATCTTTACGAAGAAGAATGTTCTCTAACTTGATGTCCATATGGGCGACTTGCGCCTTGTGAATGTTCACCAGAGCTTCAAGAATATCTCTACAGATATACATGATGCAATCTGGATTATATGGCATATTAAGACGCGTAAACAGGTCACAGTCCATTCGTTCCATCACTATGACGTATTTTTCGGAAACCTCAAATGAGCCAACATACGTGACAGCACTTGGATTTTGTTTCAGATGCTCCATGGTAGAGGCCTCTCTCAGAGCACGCTCCTCGTCCACTTGCGTTTTGAAGACATACTCTCCGTAGGCAGATACTTCGCCGCACGCGCCAGTTCCCAATTCTTCTACGTGACAATTCAGTCGATATATATCAGCTAAATCATCCAATGATATGGGTTCCTCCGCCTTCGTGGAGGACTCGGCATCTGCGGGCGTCTTCTTGCGTGGAAACGCTGGTATAAAGCCTGTCGAGATAGCTATCATCCTGCACATTGCAGTGATTGCTGAGGATAAATACATCATGCAGGGCAATATCTACGACACTCCGTATTCAAATTAATTTCTTTATTCTGACAAGGTTTAGTATCATTTTTTATTAATTTTTAATGTCTTTGAATTTATTATTTTTTATTAATTTTTAATTTTTAAAATTAAAAAAGTAGTTATTGTCAATTATACACATATTTATCTTTCCTTTTCAATGTGTGGGATCGCGTGTTCATTAGATAATTTATTTATAAGGTAATCATTGTATTTTTCCTCAATGCGCCAATAACTAAGATACCCATATCCGTTAAATAATATAGCCAAAATAACTGCTATACCAAATATAACATAGTATTCGCTATAATAAAGACCGAATAAAATTAAATAACTTAACCATTCATCTAGGAAAATAAAAAAACGTTTCATAGTAAGATAACTCACAATAGTATCCATATTATGTATATTTAATTGTTAATCTTTATGTAAAATAATTATAATAATATTTTTAATTAATTTTTCAATATCTTTGAATTTATTATTTTTTATTAATTTTTATTAATTTTTAATTAATGATTAATATCCACTGTTGGATGTTCCAAATGGCTTCCGACAAGTAGGGCAACAATTATGATTACTACACGTTGTTGAAAGCGCCCACTGTGCTAGACAGAGCGGATGGAACATATGCTGGCAATATTCATCATCTTCGTTAATATTAATTGGAACTGCTCCCGGTTGCATACAAATCTGACAATCAGTATCAGCAGGGACATCAGGTGTCTCCACAGGAGTCTTATCTGATACAGACTCAATCTTTTCAACCTTAGTAATCTTATCTTGAGTATTACCAATGAAAGCTCGAATCAGTGTATCCTCACAATTTGTCTTAACATCATCAATTAGCTCATCACTAATCTCTAGATGTGTGTCAATATTGAGTGACTTATTAAGATTCTCAATCTTTTCAGTAACAAATGTTTCAATCTTTGTAATCACCTCTGGATGATCGATATATGAACAGATCTTTTCAACGGTGATTCCCTCAGGAATCCCATCATTCATAAGTTCATACATCTTCTGAAGAGAAGGAACAAGGGGTGCCGTTCCGTGATTATCCAGAACATACTGCGCTGTCAGAAGACACTTAGCAATAACTGTATTGTTAATATTTTGAAGAATATAGTAAAGAAGTTCGTTGGTATTCAGACGAATATACTTCTCCTCCTTACGATTCTCAAGTGGGTTATTAGACCATGCCTTCACAAAATCCTCCTTAATTTGATACTGTTCCTCATCTGTCTTTACAACAGAGAAGATATTACCACTATAATTAATAATAGTCTCAAGATGTTGTTCGGCTTCTTGATCTGACATTCCAAATGAAATACACTTTCCCTTCACGATATTGTAATTAGAAACTCCTCCATTCATGAACTTACCTGCCACACGTGGATTCTCAAAATCCACATATGGTTTGTAATGCACGAAAGGTTCGACATCTGGATCATCACGGTGTGCGTCATTCATATAATAAGTCATAATATTACCATCAGAGTCTGTTACCGGTTCCTTAGACCACCGCATACAATATGAACCAACTGCTGCTGCTCCACCATGCATTTGATTCATACGAGAAATATCCTCTGGTGTAAAACTAATTGTCCCATCTTCAAGAACCGAAAAACATTCGATACTTGCTTCTGGATTAAATGCTGGACCAAGATCAACATTAAATGAAATATTAAAGTCCTCGTTAATGAACTTCTTCATATACGTATAGCAAATCGTAGCCGAATATCGCTTCATTACTAGATCTCGCACACTTTCTGGTAGTCGCAGAATGCTTTGAGTCTTCAGAAGACAGCGCATCCAAGCAACTGAACCGTTGTCGTGTGAATCATCGTCTGGATCGACATTTGTTAGACTATGCTGAATGTAAGTAGGCATGTTGCCGAGGGTGGCACAAACCATTTCACGAAAGACGTTCGTCATTGTAATTGATAATGATTATATTTAAAAATTTTTAATCAATTTTTATTAAAGATTTTTGTAAATTATTTTTATTTATTTTTATTTATTTTTTAATAAATTAATTATGGAAAGATATTCTTATTCGGTCCAAAGCTCTCAGCAGTCAACCACATTAGGATACGATATGCTACCGTAGCCGAAAATGTGAAGCTAACTCCATCAGCATCTGGAAACATCACGTGTGAAGGAAGTAGTCGAATTGAATCAACTAGATTACCATTCCACACTGGAATTGTTCCATAACCGATATGAATACCCAGTCGCATTTCATAATTACCCTTAGAAAAATACATAATAAGACAGAGCATCGTTTCCTTATCAAGAGCATGCGCCGAAGCACGAATCTGTCGAATAATCTCATATGGCATTGGTACCTTAAAAATTAGAGTATGTGTCTGTTTGTCAGAGTTGTGTGACATGATAATGTCACCAGTCTCATCTGAACTGAAACACGTGTCCCAGAGGTCATTAATCTCTTCGACCTGAGTATTGAGCCCAGAAGAAGCATACTTCTTAGTACGCTCATCCTTCTCATTACTACCGAAATCAAAGATCTTCTTACAAATCTCATTCATTGACATGAAGTAATTATACTCATTGTCTGTCTGAGTTTCTGGCTCTGGCTCCATTGCCGTAGCAGATGAGCTTTCGCCCTCAATCTGATTCATCTCGCGAAGAGAAGTCTTCATGAATACATTAACCATCTGAAGAAGATTTCGAGAATCCTCACTCTTGAGACATCCTTCGAAATCAACCTTCATAGTACAAAGAATTTGCGTAAAAATCTCGTTAAACTTTCCAAATACAATCGGAATAGAATCCCGATTATTCTGGAGCATGTTATTAACAAGCATTCCAATTACAGATGGTTTCTTCCAGCACTCTGGAAATACAATATCTCCAAAACGCATATAACCATCTGGAATAGCCACTACATTACTACCTCGTTTAACCTGCTCCGCCATCTGCTCAACAGTATGAGTAGAATCACAGTTAGGTAGATGATTTAGTGGAATTGTTCCAAGATTATCTCGTAGTTGCTGAACTACTCCAGTCGAAACAGTCGTCCAACTAGGAATAGCTAGTGTCAGACTATTGATTTGACTTAGAACATTGAATTCAGATACTTGATCTGAAAACTGCCCATCCGTTACCAGTAGAACCGAACCATTGCTGTTTACAAGCTGATTCCAGGCTGGACCTAGAACAGTTCCTCCTCCTGGAATTCGATTATTCGAACAGAACTTGTCAACCGTAATAGGAGGACGAGTGCTAATATCTAGATTAGAAAAAAAGAAGATGCGGATCTTCACTCCTTCTGACTCAAGTTTACAAAAAACCTTTGCCATCTTTTGATGGAATGGAATATAAAGTCCTCCATTGCACATCTCCCCAACATTGCTTGCAAACCACATTGAACCAGAAACATCATATAGAACATCAAGTTTCATACAAACCTCTCCGGTTTCAGATAGTTCGCTTACATTAAAAATCATATTATTCATATGCGCATTCGACACCTTCTTCAGAATTTCATCAATTGAAAGTCCTGATAGAACCGACATCTTAGCGAGTGTTTCAGAATCCCGAAACATCTCCTTTGAAAAACCCTTATGAATTACTTCATAATTATCCTCTCGAAGTGCAAGTGCCATCGTAGAATGATGCATCGAACTTGTTACAGTCGTTACAGTCGTTACACTCGTGTTACGTTTACGACGTCCACCAATCTTGTTTGAAAGAGAAGTCTTTCGCGACATTGTAATAAGTTATTAGTATTAATTAAAAAAATTCAATCAATTTTTATTTAATATTTATAAATATATTAGCTCATATAAGCTAAACCTGCCATCCCCGATGCAATTTGTAATACATTATAGTTCATCGCAAATAATGTAACAGTTGGGTTATTTAAATATGAGTCTTCATCTGCATTACTAGCTAATGTCATAACTAAATCAACATTGTCAATACGACTAAAATTACATGTTCCTGATGGTTGTAAGCGTTCTGGATGTAAGGCAAACGAATACATATAGACAAACCAATCTGTTGTATAAGTATGTCGTTGAAATGGTTGAACTAATCTAAAAAATTGAGCATCTCTATTAGAGAATCTTTCATTTCCCTCAATCTGAAGTTCACCATTAATCATTGGATCTGTTGAGGATGTTCCGCCCCCGGGTCCTATGGATAAAGAAGTTGAACGATCACTGAAATTAAACCACTCATTTCCTTTACCATATTCATCTATATAAGAAGTATTTTTCTTTATAACATCTTCATTTTGAATAACCCACATAATTTCTTTTACAGGATGGCATAATTCTAAATTAAATATTATATCAGGTTGATAGGTATTAAATGTTTCTGTATTTATTTGAACTTGTTCAATTAAATAATTATGTTTTCTCTGAACAAATAATTTTCTTTCTTCATTCTCTAAATATATATAATCCACATATAAAGATGGATTAATTAATTCATATTTTCCTTTACAAGTCTTAGGACATATTGTTGGGTTATAAGAACCATCTAATGATTGCCACATTTCATCAAATCTTCTAAACTCAATATTTATTTTAACTTCGTGAAATTGTAACGCTATTAATGGTAATGCCAATCCTTCATGACGACAGAACCAAAAATATA
>Ga0209337_1001672_pt1 | contig 16694 bp, 26 predicted proteins | sample LinPmetageLP53_FD_184044 | JGI IMG/M metagenome (GOLD analysis project Ga0209337, IMG submission 184044) | Marine viral communities from the Pacific Ocean - LP-53 (SPAdes) (version 2) | ecosystem: Environmental > Aquatic > Marine > Oceanic | place: Pacific Ocean | collected 2010-02-08
TAAACACCTTACACCAGTCCTCGCATCATAACAAGTAATATCTAAAACATTACTGTTTTCATTTGAATATGTTTTTAAAATATAATCAATTAATTCTGTTGGTCTTGTTCCAGCATTTTTCTCTTTTTCTTTTGATTTATCAATATTAAACTCCAATAAGTCATCAGGGTATTTTCCATAATGTCCTCCTTCATTTGTTATAATATTCTTTTCTGTTTTACATTCTCCCCAATATTCATTCTCTCCACCATATTTGACATGTCGTTTTTTATAAAACTTATCACCTATCATTTGCGGATTGTAAATTCCTCTCTTTTTATAAAAAACGCATATATCCTCACACGAGCGAAGCGGTTGATATTTTGCAACTAAAAAATTTGTTGAGTTATTCTTTTTCCAAACATATTTATACTTAAAATGTTTTACCTGAGATGAACCTAATTGTATTGTAAATCGTTGAGTCGAATGTAAAACAACAACGCCATTAGGTTTTAATACACGCCATATATCGTCCCACAATTCGTCCCATTTTAAAATCTTGTCCCATTTCGCACCAGTTAAAGAATTAAATGGAGGGTCTGTGTACAAAAGGTCATATTTATTTGATGGTAAAGTTTTAATAACTTCGTGTATATCTCCTTCAATTAATTCCATATATATATGTGAATATATTTTATTTAAACTTCGGGGTCTTCATCGTAAATTCGCTCTATTGTTATATTTAAATAGTTTTCTATATTTGCGAGAGGGAGAGTATTGTTAAAGTTCCTATCACTTGTGGTTTCTAATTTATGACGGACGAGGATTGTGCTCCCATTCGTTAAATAAATGTAATCTTCAAACATTACGCTGCCGTGTCCGCCGTCTGTATTATTACGAATATAAATCCACCCAAAAAAATTATAGTCTTCATCTCTATCGTAATCAACATTATTAATACGTAAATAATTCATAAAACTTACACGGTCATTATATCCGACACTTTGCGTTTGTGCTGATACTTTGATTCTATAATATCCATCTTTTGAAAGTGTAATCGCTCCTATTGATTGAGTACAAAAACTATCACCAACTCTTCTGTCAGTTATGACTGAACCTTGGGAACTCCCCATCCCCCAAGCACTACTGCTAACTGTAAGGCCCTTATCGTATGCGAAATGACGCAGTTGTGGTTTGACATAATTGCTACCAATTAATTTTGAGTCACCAGTTACTTTTAACTTATAAATATCTTGAAAGGTATTACCATCCCCCATATTAAAATTACCATCTTTTGACATTGTAAGCGCTCCCGTGTGGGTGCTCCCGTTGGCGTAATTGCCTATTATCAAACCACCATAATTGTTAGTGAAGTCTGAAACTCTGCCGACAATAGAACCTAATGTTTTTGTCCCTACTCCCGAATCATTATCGTAATTTTGAAAAAGAATCTCTGCGTTGTTTGATGTTGTGCTTCCGTTTCTCCTCCCTCTTATAGTTATACGAGCATCTTCCCCCGTGTCGGTTGCTGCGGTTACTAATAATTGCGTGTTACTATCGCTTACAATTTCTACTGCTTTCGGTAAAATAATATTTCCCGCAAGATTAGCATAATCTACACTAAATTGGTTATTCGTTACCCGTAACCCTCCGTTCACTGATGCTGTATATGCGTCCGCAGATATTACTTGGTTGAGATGGTTGATTGAAATACCACTTCCCGCATTAGAGGCGGCGAGGAGGGGTTGTTTTGTCAAAATATTTGATGCGTTATTCGCTATTGCTGAAGTATTAGTAGCGATATCTTGTACAGTCTGAGCAATTGCGTTTGTGTTTATAGTTCTCATTACTACATTAGAATTCATTTCGGTTTTGACGTTTTTTACAAGAAACCCGTCAACATAATGTAAACTAAATCCGGTTACACTTCCCGTTGTTAAAATATCTCCGTCCATTGTCCCGTCAAATGATATTGTTGAGCCTGTAATGTCTATACCATCACCAGTTGATAAGATTGCTTGCTTTCCCGCAATCGCGTTGACATTCGTTGCGATACCAGCATTTGCTGTTTGTATATCGCTCGCATTTGATGCGACGCCAGCAGTTGCTGCTTGGAGTTCGCTATTTATTATTGTTCCCACTGTGAGGGTAGTTGCCTTGAACGTATCTACTTTCAAATTGGGTATATCGTCGCTGTTCGTCACATTCTTGCTTTGAAATGTATTTTGATTGAAAAGCGTCTTACTCATACTATATTATATAAGTAGATTATATATGGAAGACTATACAAAATATAGTTTAGAAGGAAGTGTTTCTTTTTTTATAATCGTCTTGGCATATCGTCTGTATAAGATGAAATGCAGGACATCTTCGAATTGCTGTGACGATCATATTACAGCGGATTTTCAAAATTCAGGTGGAGCAGGAGATATTGAGGTCTAAATTTACAATTTGGTGCGGTTGATGTCGCCAATACTTTGCGGGACGTTTGATGTATTTTCATCTCCATTCATTTCTAAAACTGTTTCTGCGGACAATGGTTCTCTGACACAATCTATTAATCCCCAACATAATGTTATGTTTTTACATCGTGATTGCTCAACTGTTTTACAAAAAGATATTATAAATCCTATAGTCATTCCACATAATGCTAGAAGTCCTGTTTCAGTTAGTGTGAGCGACATATATATTTACTATTTATTTTTTTTTCCTTCTCTTTTTAATAGACCCATCATAGAAGTGTGAGATTAAATGTGCGTGGATACCTTTCTCAGTGAAACGCTTAGCTCGTCCTAAACCCGTCGTCGTTTCTACTATATTCTGTAAAAGCGATTTGCCTTTATTGGGGTCGTGCTTTACGGAGTGAGTTTTCAATTTACCAAATGGGACATTTCCCGTGAGAAAGCCTGCGCTGACAGGGTCATTTTTAATGCGGTGGTGTTCAACTTTATTTTCTAAATCTTTTCCTACTTTTGCAGATACAGCACTTCCGTTGCTAAATACTGGGTGGGCGGCGGCGTTATATGTTTTTGCCGAAGTTAAAAATTTTCTCACATTTTTGCTATTGGCGATGGTGTGGTTAATCGTTCCCCCACCAAGTGAATGGCCACCTAAATGTAGTGCGGAAGTAGGTTGGAGTGTTTTTACAATTCCAGCGGTTTTATTCTTTCTCCGTTTCATTTTTGCGTCTTCTCCTCCTAAACCAATCGCAGTCATCAAATCTGCTGTGACATCATTATGATTCTTATTTCGCCTGTCCGTATCCACTTTCGTCCCTCTATGTGCTATAAAAACGTTATGAGCGTCGTTCTTATGCTGATATGTTGTAATCTCGCCATTTGAATGTTGCGAATTGACTACATATCCAGTTGGCTCTACCAGTGTATTCGCGTTATTTACTCTGTCTATTTTACTCACACCTTTCTCTCCAAGTTGATATGCGCCTTGTGTGAGCAATGCGGCATGCTCTCTTGACGGGGTTTTTGTTTCCATAATATATTATATATACATATTATTGAAAAATTATTTGTAGATTGAAGACCTAAACCGCAATAGACCAAGTAAGAGTATTTAAGTCAAGACTTGCTAGTATTGTGTGCTCGCCAAAAACATCAATCACGTGGTTATTAGTGGCGGAATCGGCATATTCCATAGTAAGTTGTACCTGCGAACCTATACAATTTACGCCTGCTACTAACCCTAGGCTGCCTTCTCCTCCTGTAACCCTCTGCGATTCAAGGTCAAGATCAATTAGGAACGAACCAGTCGCAGCAGAAGTATCACCAGCACCTTCCAGAACAGCGAAACCACCATCAACCTGAATAGAACTATCGTGCGCCCAAGAACATAACGCCCTCTGTGAAATAAGTGCCTCCGCAAAGGGTTCTGCGCCAGCACCAGTCGTGGTAGCAGCAACACCCGAATCTTGAACATCACGCATCGGATATTTAACACCGCCAATAGTGATAAAGTAGCGGTTAAGACGAAGACGAGAGCGATTACCAATATGGTTATTAGCAGCAACCGCCGTCTGTCTAGTTTGAGCGATAAGAACACGATTAAGCGAAGACATGCTGAAACCCAGAGTTGCTACCAACGAAGTAGCGGTAGATGAGAGGGACGCTTGGTGGTGTTGGTAGGAAGGCATCGCAATTCGCATTTGACCGCCAGAATTTTGGGCGACCATCGCCATAACGTCGCTTCCCAATTCAAGGGAGTAGGTCACAAAAGCCACATTTGTGATAGTAACTTCGGCATCAGTTGCAGCACCAATCAACGAGCGTGCTGATGTGTCAAGGATTAGGCGAATTCGAAGGCGATCCCGTCCAAAAGTTGGCCAGTACCGGTTGCTCATTAGGGGAGTTAGCACAAGCGGGAAACAGACATCACGACTGGTAGCATTAGTAATTGAAGCACCAGAAAAGTCACCCCCAGCACCGAATAACCTCTCGCCTGCATTATCACGGAAACTCGCCGAAGTATCAAGCGAAAGCATCATCTCGTATAACGTATTCCAATTATCGCACGAGAACAAAGTCTGACCTCCTAATTCAAGCACAATTTGCTTAATACACGAAGGAAATCCGCCGCCGTGAAAATTAAAAGCAGCACCATCACCATTATTAACAGTCGCCTTAATATACGATGATTGAAAATCAATGAAGGTGTTGTTTTGGTTTGCAGGAAGGTCAAAGATAATCTCCGAGTTCATCGTGTAAGAACCGCCCGAATTGGTCGGGACGATTTCATTACGAATGGCTCTTGAAGAAGAAGCACGAGGTGGGACTTGTGAATAATTCAAACGTTGGGTTGAAGCACTCATTATATACTATACTAATATATAAAAATATTTCTCATTTTATATTTTAATATTCGTTTTGCTTTGCGCCAATCCATTAAAAAGGGTGGGGTTCAGGGAAGGCGGGCACATAACTCACCGCATCATTTACTTGTTTTTGTGCTTCGGGGGATAAATATTCAAACTTTAAAGTCACAGAACCGCGAATCACATTGCGTGGTTGCTTATCCTCTCTCCAAAAAGAAAGACGGATTTTGTTCGGCCTTGCTGGAGTTAGAATTTTAATTGGTTCTGTTCTACTATACACATAAGTAGGAGCGACGCTGGCGTTGCGGAGGTTTGAGGATTGAACCATACTACCCATTATTGATATGTTATTCGGCATCAAAGTATTTGGAGCATCTACTTGTGCGATTGAACCATTAAAACCATTTTCAAATCCTATAAGAAATTGCTCTGTGCCTTCGGCGTCAAATGTCGCGTCGGCAATACTAACTAACCCCAACGGTCCTCGGGTTTGGTAATAGTAAGCAGATGTTGGTACAGACCATTCTCCTAAATTCCCTGTCACACCGTCTTCAAAAAAAACCGTTACATAATCACAGATATACGATGATGAACTATTCATTATATATTTGCGAGATATTTAAAAATCTCACATTTATTATTTTAATAAATCGGCAGTTTTTCTATCCCCTGTGAAATAGCATTTGCCGTCGCCCCCGCCGCTATCAGTTGGGGAGAGCCAGTCATCGTCCCCGCTGCAAACGCCAATCTTCCGCCATTTTTTAAACCGAATTGTCCCGCCTTCGCAAATTTTGCCCCGAATCTCGCAAGTTTTTTTGTTTTCATACCAAAAATAGCCATATCTTATATATAGTATTACAAACTATTTTTATTTTCTTCTTCTTTCATTTTTGGATTGTAGTTTTCTCTAATTTCTTTTAATAAACTATTCCTAAATATACTCTCTCGTTGCAATACGTAATGAACCGTTAAGGTGAGATTAAAGTTCGCTCCATTCAATTCTAATAAATTTCCTTCCTGATCCGTAAGTTCTATGTCTAAATGGGATATGTTCTGTTCGGTGATTTGGTAGTACAATACCTCGGGTGGGACGAAAAAGATATATCCTCCGTAATTCGTGTTGTTAACAATACTCGCTATTATATTATTTGTCTGTCCTCTGCTGTCAATATTATTCATCGTCAGGTTACGTATTCTTATATAAATATTTGTTGTGCCTCCCAAATCACAAATTCCTAGCGCGCTATACGAAGTCGCAGATGCGGTCGGTAATTGTCCCGTTAGTCCTAATTGACGAGTAAGAGTTGTTGATGCGTCTATCGTTTTCTCACCCGAAGTAAATGTGAATATATATTTATTATTGTTGATATTAGTATCGTCAAAGGTGCAAGTTCCTATATTCGTTATTTCGGCGGTTATCGCCTCTGCCAAACTCTCGGCAGAATAATTACCTACGGCGATTGTGTGAGTAGTACCACTTATAACTATTGTATTATTAACTGAGGTGACATTAAACATGCTGTTCGGCATCGTCATATTTGTTAATCCAATAATCAATCTATATCCACTCGGTGCTATAATTGCTTCATTTAAATAAAATATTTTTTCAGCATCGCTAATTGATACGACAGCGTCATTAGAATGGAGGAAGATTGATTGACTACTTCGTTCGGTGTCATTAAGTTGATGTGAGGGCATCGTTATATAATTATATAGTATATTTTAAAATACTAAACCTCTGTTTTATTCGAAGTGAATTAAATCAGCATTCTGTGGTTGGAAATAAACATTAGTGTTGTCGTATGTGTATTGATACGGATTTTTCATTACTGGGTGGAAACCTTCGGGCGTCTGTTCTTGGTAACGCTTGGGATTTAGTGCTTGGGTGTTCCACGGTTCAAGAGTTGGATCATAGGCATGCGGTAACACGCTGTCTAGGTATAATTGATGTCCTTCTCCACTTTGTGTATAATAAGCGGGATCGGAAACGTCATAAAAATCGGCGGATTTGTTCGAAGCGTTTGCTCCGTCAAGTGTTTCACTCATTATATACAATATGTAGATATTTATTTATTTCTTCTTTCCTTTTTTAAATTTAGATGGTTTTACTCGGAAAAACTTGCTGTCTTTTATCGGGAACGGTCTGCTCGGTCTGCGAGTGGGTATCGGTCTGCGAGTGGGTATCGGTCGCGGTCTGTTAATTCTCGGCGCCGCTCCAAAAAGGGGGTGATGTCCTCCCTCATATGTGGGGTGGATATGTCTGAGGTGAGGCAACGGTACGGGTTTCTGTCTGATTTTCATTATATATTTAAATGAGATAATTTGTATGACGTAATCCTATATTTGCTAAAAATCTAAACTCATCTTGAAATCATTATCAGTTTTCGTCTTTGTTGCGAGAGCATAGTCACTCACACGCTTTTCAAAAAAGTTCGTTTTGCCTTCAATTGAAATTGACTCCATAAAATCAAAAGGATTGTTTGTATTGTATATCTTTTTTATTTGTAACTGAATACACAATCTGTCTGCAACAAACTCAATATATTCGCTCATCATTTTCTCATTCATTCCAAGCAATCTACACGGCAACGCTTCACAAATGAAGTGCTTCTCAATCTCAACCGCCTCTTTGATAATCTCATAAATTTTATATAAACTTGGTTTCTTCTGTAATTTATGAAAAAGACACACAGCAGTTTCCACGTGTAATGCTTCGTCACGAGATATTAATTCGTTGCTGAAAGTAAGACCATTCATCATAATACCACGCTTTTTCAACCAATATATAGAACAGAATGCTCCCGAGAACTGAATTCCCTCCACACAAGCGAACGCAACAAGACGACTTCCGTAAGACCTTTTGCGGTCACCAATCCATTTACTCGCCCAATCTGCCTTTTCTTTGATTGCTGGATAATTTTCCACAGCATTAAACAACTTGTCTTTTTCTATTGGATTTCTTACAATTGTATCTATCAAAAGTGAATACGTTTCGCTGTGTATCTGCTCTATGAAAGTTTGAATAGAATAACATGCTCTTGCCTCGCTTAATTTTACCTCTTCCATAAAACGTCCTACAATATTCTCTAACACAATACCATCAGACGCAGCAAAAAATGCTAAAATATGTTTAATGAAATGCTGCTCGTTTTCGCTTAAATCATCAAAAATTTCCCTATCTTTACTCATATCAATCTCATCTGTCGTCCAGAAACAACCTAATTGTTTTTTATACAGAGCATACAAGTCTTGATGCTGAATGGGGAAAAATGTGTGGCGGTTGTTTTCTTCTAAAAGGATTGGTTCGGTCATCAGTAAAAAATATGGAGATTATATTTTTATGAATTATTGGATTTTTAGAGCGTCTGTTAATCATAGAATTCTACATTTTTTACTTCAAGTTTTTTCTCTTCAAGATATTTTTTAAATTCATTAAGACTATATTGTTTTATTTTATCACCGGGAAAATCTCGTTCAGCACCTTTACGAGAACACCAAAATACGTGAGGGTCAAATTTATCTAAAAAGAGACAACCAACAGGTCGGTAAATCATATCTACTTTTGTGTTTTCCATCTTTGATGCTGTTAGAGAGTTGGCGAGATTTCAAATCAATTTTTTTTTTAGAGCGTCTGTTAATTTTGTATCCTTAAAAATAACTCTTACTCCAAATTTCTTCTCATAATCTCTGATACCACCTCGTATGGTGGGAGAACCCCAAAGAATAATATCAGACATCGAAGAAGGACTATGAACGCCTTTCGGATCTTTTTTATGCCGATTTAAATAATTAACTCTCGTTTTCTCTCGTTGGTTGCGATCTGCTTCATAAAACTTTGAGGATTTATTATTCATAAGGGTGTAGTCCCGGTGTGATAAACTGCCAAAGTGATGAATATGGTTGTGTGATGGCATTATCATCACGAATTTTTTGTTTGATCGGTTGCTACGAAATAGATAATATGTGGTGTCCTTCATATATATTTGGGCAATATAAATATTTCAAAGAGATTTTTGTTTAGGGGACTATGGTACTTCATCGGGGGGCGCGGGGACTATGGTACTTCTGCCGTGAATGGCTGCAAATGAGGCTGCGGCTTCGACGGCGGCGAGAGCCACCTCTCGGCGAGTGCCGCCCGCCCCTACCGCGGCTGCGGCTGCCTCTATGACAGAACTACGACCGAAGCGTGTGCTCATTTGATTTACGGTTACTCGCCAGTCAGGAATCATCGGCTGAGGATTTAGTGGGTTCTCATTGTCCTCAGCCCTATAATTAAAATCAACCATTTCAAGGGGGCGATTAATGCCCCCGCCACCCCCGCCACCACCGCCACCCCCGCCAGGATGGATGCGTGTCCTGCGGCTGCTGGGTAGGTATCCGATTGCTTTTCCGATTATGCCGAACATATATATATATATATTGGTTCTATATAATGTTTCAAAGGGGGTTTGATTTTGGTGTTCAAATTTAGAAGGTCGCGTCGTCGGGATGGAGTGGTGGAGGGGGGGCGGGGGGGGCGGGGGCAGGGGCTATCCGCACGCGCCTATGTCGTATTTGGTTGTGGTAACGATTGAGGTATCGTGTTGCGCTGTTAGCGGCGGCTTGGTTTACCTGTCTGCGAGTGTAGCCAGCATCGTGAGCGGTGTAAGCTTCCAATAAGACCACATTACGACCCTGAAGTGTGGGCATACTGAAAGCGGAAACTCGCCAGTCGTCGGGGTCTGGTTCTGGCGGCTGTTCAGAGTCATTACTATCCTGTGAGGCAGTATCATAATGAAAATCTTCTAAGTCATCTGCTGTAACATCTTCTGATCCTAGCGCTTGGGCTAATACCTGGCGTCGGTTTTCGTCTTCGGCTTCGGCTTGGGCTTGGGCTTGGGCTTCGGCGGCGGCAACGGCTGCAGCGTGGGCTTGGTCTTCGGCTTCGTGGGCTTCGGCTTCGGCTTGGGCTTCGGCTTGGGCTTCGGTTTGGGGTTCTGGTCCTATGAGTGTCCTCCTGTCTAGAATACGGGTTACTCCTCTTCTGGTTCTTCCAAACATTTTTATACATTGGTTCTATATAATGTTTCAAAGGGGGTTTGATTTTGGTGTTCAAATATGTTTACTACATATCTAAAAAAAATACCTCGTAATCAATTTCGTCCATTTATTATCTTATATTAATATAAGATGAATAAAAAAGATTTAGATTATAATTTTGGATTCAAAAAAGAGAATGAGTTATTTAGCAAAATAAAAGACAAATATGGGGATAATATCAATGCTACGAATAGAATGAGTTTGATTGACTACGAGAGCGATGATGTAATAATAGAATTAAAATCACGCAGAAATAAATATTCACAGTACCCCACAACGATGATTTCTAAATCCAAGATTGACTACATGCTGAAAAGTGGTAAGAGGTCAATTTGTCTTTTTAATTTTATTGATGGAGTTTATAATATAGAAATAGACAAAAATATTATAAACCAATTTGAGTTGCGAACCGGTGGAAGAACCGATCGTGGAAGACCCGAGTTGAGCCAGTATTATTACATACCGATTGACATGCTTGCAAAACTCAAATAAGTATATAATCTTTTTCCAAGTTCATATTCCAACAAATCCATAAGGTGTAAAAAAGACATTTCGTTCTTACACCTTCTACCTTCTCATAATCGTATTTTTCTCTTGGAATGATTAACTGAAACCCACCCACCCTATCACTTAACTCTTTAAAATATTTTGTTTGAAGGGAGGTAGATGGTAATAAAAGACAAAATGGTTTATTGAGAGAAATCAGCCTTTCCATTATTTTTAATTTTATTTTTACAATACCTTTGATTTTGTAGGGCGGATTATCTACCACAACCTCACCCTCGTTGCTCTCCCAAAAGTCATTATCATTATGTATTATATTAAATCCCTTTTCTGTTAAATACTTTCCCGAATATCCATCATTATAAAAAGGCAACCATATTGTCTTTTCTTTGGGGATATAAGGTATTATTTTGTCCCATACATACGAAGGGGTATTCCAATCATTATCAGTTGTATGCTTCCATTTCACCATATATATTATTATATTAATTAAGCATTTCTCTCAACCGCAACTTTATATATTTCTTTATCTTTTTCAATACCTATAAATTGACGATTTAGATTTTTACATGCGATACCAGTCCCACCGCTTCCCATCGTAGGATCTAAAACAACCTCACCCTCTCGTGTATAATATTTAATCAACCATTCCATAAGTGGAACTGGTTTTTGTGTGGAGTGTTTTCCTTTTTCGCTTTTTATTTCTAATATGCTGTTTGGTAAGGGGGGGGTATACATACTTTCTCCATTTTTTCTTTTAAAATCTGGTCTTTCAATATTACCATATAAATCACTTTCATTTTTATAATTTGTTGTATCTCGTGTTTCTACAACAACATTTTCTTCTTTTATGACGCTGGTTGGTAAGGGGGGGTCATACTTATTTACAATTTCAGTTTTACTTCTATTTTTAATCATACCTTTGTTATCAACGCCATCTTTACCATTTCGTTTATTTGCAGTTTCTTTCAAAAACTTATGAGTATGATGGAGTGCAATATTTTCAGTATATACTTTTGGTAATTTCCTATAAAAAATATATACCATTTCGTGCTTTTTCATAGGCATCTTTTTCGCATTTAAGAAACCACATGCTGACGATTTAACCCATATAAGGTCATACCTAAAACATTTTGGATTAGAATTTATAAGACTATTACCAAATTTGACGCTACAAGTGAACGCCATAACTGCTTCTTGCTTGCAAACTCTGTTAACTTGTTTCCAAAATAAAGACAAATCTATCAAACAATCCCACTTACAAGATGTCTGTCCGTAAGGTAAATCCGCAAATAAAAAGTCTATGCTGTTGTCGCTCATATCATTCATTTCTTCTAAACAATCACCGTTAATTAATTTCATTATATATATATATCCATAAAAATAATGAACTATACCAAATGTACTGGGACAAAATTGGCGATTGAATATAATGAGAATTATGTATGTAATGCGAAATTAGCATGCTACTGCCCGTATTGTTGCCTCCACACCAAACGAGAACCCACACCATACAAGATTATAAAGAGTGAAGATGGATTTATAGAAATATTTGACGAATCATATTATGAAATAAAAGACAAAAAATATGAAGAAATACCAAGTTCGGATAATCCGTACGATCCTTGGGGGAGTAATCATTGCAATCCGAATGAAATACATACATATACATTAGAAAATGACAATGAATAAAACCATTGTTAATTTATCCTTGTTTCAATAATTGAAGTTTTATTTTTTTTAAAAGTTCAAATATAGATAAAGGATGGAGTATGAAGTATGAAATCAAAAGTGTAAAGTGTAATATCTAATATATTATTTAAAAGTATTAGAAAAAGTAGAAAAATATTACAAATGTAATTATTTGTAATATTTTGTAAAGAATACAACCAATCATTATTTATCCTTGTTTCAATAAATCATAAAATAAAAAAGTAAAAGTTCAAATTATGAATGAAGGATAGAGTATGAAGTATGAAATCAAAAGTGTAAAGTGTAATTATCTATTTTAAAGAAATACATAAAAATACTCCTCTATCTCCTTTTATCATTTTTAATTTATCATAACTAACCCCATAATCAGTAAGTATATTATTCAAATCTCTTATATCTTTCTTACTTTTATAATCTAAATCCAATAAATCACAAACAACCTTTTTTGATAAATAATCATTGTTATTTGTAAATCTAAATTGTTTATTTATTTTCCATAAAAACAATTCCTTACATATTTGTGTTTTGTTTTCTTTTGTCTTTTTTTTAATTTCTAAAAGTCTGTATTTCTCAACAAAAACATCTTCTATATCAAAATATTCATCACTGTATTCAAACCTTTCAATATATCCTTTATTGCATATAATTTCTTCAATATTCATTTCATCTTCTTCTTGAAATCTGTCAACAAATGGAGTAAAATCACCAGTATCATTATTATGAATACATTGATAAAGCCACTGATGAAAATCGTCAAATATATATGGGTCTGATACAGTCAGTTCATAATCATTAACGTGCAATCGAACTTTACTATTTAACACATTAATAATCATCTTCTCAAATTGTCTGTAATTATTTATACCGTCAATACTCTCAAAACAAGCAAACAAATTGCCCTTTTCTTTACACGAAAACATATATAAAAAACTATTTGATAAACGAGGCATGTTTTTAAAGTATGTTAATAATTTATCAATTGCTACATCTTTTTTGGTGTGTAAACATTTGAACTCTACAATATAAGTTGCAAAATCGTAATCTTTATTCAAAATATCTTTTGTTTCCATTTTTGTAATGTATATATAAACACTAGAAAAAAAATGTTTAAATTGTTTTTATAAAATGTATATTCCTAAATAAATACATATTTTACTATTTTGGTAATTCTGTGTTTTCCTCTTTCGCTTGCAATTTCATCGCCTTGTTTCTGTAATATCTTTCTAGATTTTTCACCCTAATTGTTTCCTTATTTTGTTCGTAATAATTCTTGGAATAACCTAATTGATAATTTCTATGCCATTCTTTATTTTTGTCCCTCCACTTTTTATTTGCTCTCGCTTGCGCTGGTGTGTATGAAGTATAATTTTTTTTGACCTCTTCCATTTATTATAGTATATATATATTATAATATTTTATTTAAATCAAATTTTTTTAAAAGGAAAATTTCCTGCTATATCCTGCGCTTCATTTCTCAATTTTATAGCGTCAAAAATCCATCTTATTTTATTCTCTTGATGAAAACAGGTTTCGCCCTCGTACCATAACGATAAAAACTTGATTTCCTTTAAATACGGATAAGATGGTCGTGACATCATAATAATATTATTGATTAATTGTGATTCAATATTCCCAAACATTTATATATATAAGTTGATAAAATTTATTCTACAAAAGCGTGAACAATTCCAGCCGGGTTACGGCGAGAAGCAGCAACGCCCGCACGAGCAAGTTGCTTACCACCTCTGGTAACAGCATGTTTCGCCCGCATTCCTTGGCGTTCAACCTTTCTCCCGCTTGTGTAAGCACGGGCAGCATACTTTGCCGCTCCCATCGTATCCCCCCGTTTCGCCGCCCGTCTGCTCTTCTTGACCTGGCGTCCCGCACGTTTTGCCATATGACCTGTTTTATCCACCCGCTTTACCGCATTCGAAACATTTTTAAGAAAATTCGCCATTTATAATATAAGCCTATAAATTTATTTATCTTTGTTTTCATTTTTGTCTTCTTCTTCAAATACCAACTGGTTAAAATTACGGAAGAAGCGAAAGTCGGCACTCGTCCTCAACGAGGTATCTATTAAAAGAAAGTCGTGCCGAGATTTATAAGCAGCATTAAATATATCTTCTGCTTGTTTTTTTGGGAGAAGCATGTATTCCTCTTGTATTGCAGTCACCTCTTTGTTCGTCTTGGGTTTAAAAAGGAAAATCATATTTGCGTTTGACCGCAACGACGGACTAAGGTCTGTGATCTTATGACCGACAACCCATATAGATAGATTTTTATGGCGACGATTCTTGATCGTTTGATTCAATAATTTCTCGTTTTCTTTTGTCCGTAGTTGTGATGAAACATCATCTAAAATCAACAGATTATGTTTATTTTCTTCCACCGCATCATCGCCTATATCTTCAAGCAATTCAAATACCTCGTGGTTTAATTCCTCAAACTTTTGGTCGTCTGCTATTTTTTCCAGCGGACTTTCCTTAATTGTTCCCGCTGATGGTGACACAAAAATCACCTTGTCAAACATTTTGCGATACGATAGTTTTGCTTTTTTATCTTTGGTGATTTTTTGTGATTTTAAAAGAGAAACAATTAAATTACTTTTCCCCATACCACTTGCTCCATTAATGATGTAGAAATGGGAAGTATTCATTAAAGGTTGTGCGATACTGCGCCCTTTACTATCTTTAATACATTTGTCGCAGTCCATTTGAATTTTCTTGACATGTAAATCTTCATTCTCAATCTCTGTGATTTTCATTTATAATATAATAAGAGAATAATAATTCAACTTTAATAACTCTTGCCCACGCGACCCAATTTACGATTAGAAGCGTTATCAACATACGTTCGGCTTCGCCTCGCCTTTCGTTCACTCTGTGTAGCACGCGGAGCAAAATCACTTTCAGGTTCTGTTAAATCTATATCACCAAATGATACTCTTTTTCCAACAGATGTTCCAGAAGTAAGTCCTTCAATATCACTAACATCTGTCGGAGAAAATTGTGTATCAGTCGTCATCTCGGGTTCGGTTAAGCGCCCAGCGCCAATTCCCGCTCGTTTCATTAAAGCCCCTTCACTCTCGCTTGAAGATGAATACATATCTTCTAGAGAAGACGAAGGAACGCCCTCGGGTTCAGACACAACTGAATTAGTGTCACCAAGATTTACGGTTGCTCTTGGGTATGCAACTTTTTGCCGAAATATAGTCTGTGATTCTTGTCGGTATGCTGTTAAATCACCACGCAATCTTTTTAGTTCAGCAGCATTAATATTTTGATAATTTCTTAAATGACTTTCAAGCGCTTGTTGCGCCCCACTTTGTTTAGGTTGTTGATTTATAACAGATGGGAACGGAGGGAAATATAATGGTATTTGATATGGTTGTGGATTACGTGCAAAATCTAACGGCGACCGCATTTTAGATTTAGACTTCCTCTTCCTCTTCCTCTTCTTTTTCGGTTTCTTTATTAAGTCCCCCAATATTACCTTCACAATCTGAGTTACATTCTGTTTTTGATTGACAACATTCCTCGCCATTTAATATAACATTAGATAAACTCTCCGTCAAAGTTACTTTTTCATTCCGTATAATTAATGGCGGAATCCGCATATCTTCCAACTTTTTGTTTTCACACGCCACCATATATTTAAGAGTTTCATCATCAAATCCGTTAAATTTTTCTTTGTAATCCTGTAGTGAGATAAAATTTGGATCTAACATGTTCATATCAATATCAAGATCGTCTGCAGTTCCTTTCTGTTGAAACTCGCTAAACTGATTTACAAATAGATTTATTTCCTCTTCCGTCCAATCCCGACCATCTTCATAAACAGTTTCGTTAATAATTTTATCAATGTTATTATTTAGCAATTCGAAATCCGCCTCATCTTCTAATTTTTTTATATTCTCCATATATATAAATGCCTACAAAAAAAATTGTGAGAAAACCAATTGAGAAACTAAGCGAACGAGAACACATAGAAGTAATTGAAGATTCTTCCAGCAGCGAAGAAGAGTTTGATATAATTCCACCCCCTCCCAAATTAGTTAAGGAAAAACCAAAACGAGAAAGGACTGCTAAACAATTGGCGAACGACCAGCGATTGCGAGATGCTGCGGCAGCACGAAAGGCGGGTAAGTCCGCTCCTGCAAAAAAGGAAGTTACACTTGATACGACGCTCTACGGAGGCGATGTAATTAAAGAAACTCCACAAGAAGACCCAGATGACAAACCGATGACGATGAAAGAATACAAGGCGCTACTTGAATTACAGAAAGCAGAAGTAAAACCCAAGAGAAAATATGTAAAGAAAGCAACAGCACCAACACCAACCCCGTCACCAACACCAACCCCGTCACCAACACAAGCACCAACCCATCAACAAAAACCATCTATGATGTTTGTATAATTAAAAAATAGTTTATTAGTATATATGACAAATAAACTATTTTTGGTTGTGATGTATTCTGATTACGAGCGAAGTAGAATTGGATATTGCGGATTGTTCCCGACAAAGCAAGAAATATTAAAGCGTATTCCCATTCTAAATTATAACGATTTAGTATTTAAGAAAAAGAAATACA
>Ga0209337_1001673_pt1 | contig 16692 bp, 11 predicted proteins | sample LinPmetageLP53_FD_184044 | JGI IMG/M metagenome (GOLD analysis project Ga0209337, IMG submission 184044) | Marine viral communities from the Pacific Ocean - LP-53 (SPAdes) (version 2) | ecosystem: Environmental > Aquatic > Marine > Oceanic | place: Pacific Ocean | collected 2010-02-08
AACACAGTGGAGACTGGTTTAGTGTAGATTTACCCTTTGTTTCAGGCACTACTACTACAAGTATTTACAGTGTGGGAGACCAATATACCGTTACTGTGGCAGATGGTGGTAATTTTGATTATGAAAAGGAACTTAAAACAGTAACAATCGCAAATACAGGATACAATGCACCAGTAGGTCAAACTTCTTACACAGTATCACTTAAAGAAATGGAGTTCTACAAATCAATATCATGGCACGTACATTCCTTAAAAGATATGACAGACGGATATATGATTTTTAATTGTGTAAGAACACAAGGTAGAGACGATGCACGTAGGAGGGCTGAAGATTAATAATGGCATATAACGGAGGAGACCATCTTAATATAATTGAACGCAAACTTATAGACGTTCTCAGGACAGGCTCTTATGACACCACTACAGGCTCAGCGCAAGCATGGGCAGATGAAACAATCACAGTTTACGGACAGTTCCCAACAACTACTGAAACCAAATATCCTTGTATAATTGTAGAGATGACAGCGAATGGAGTTGAAGAGCAATTTATGGGGCAAAACTTAACATTTGGTGCCTCAGTTGCGGCAAAAGGGGAGCTTTATGGAGTAGGCTTTAATATACATATCTTAGTTGATGATAAGAGCTCTTTAGTGGTAGGTCCTGATGGAGCTACAGAGACCTATAAAGGTAGAAGGTTGCTTAACTATATCATGCTTAATTGCGCTAATATACTGATGGATTGTAATTTTAGCACTACCACAACAGAGGTCGACGAGAGGCACTACACAGGCTTCCGTGATATGGGATATAACCCTGATTTAGAGATATGGGCTTCATTGTGCTCAATGGTACTTGTGTTCAAAAATAATAGATAATAGATGCCTAACGTTAAATTAGTACAGGGACGTGGGCAATATCAAAACCAAAATGCTTATAGAACCATTAATATGGCTTTTGTGCCTTATTTTCCTGAGACACAGCGTTATAGAATGCACTTAGATAGTCAATTTTCAGGTAATAGAGGTGGTTACTTTTCAGTAAGACCCAAGCCGTATGCGGGACCTTCAGAATCAAAACTACCGTGGCAGATAAGAATGGATTCTTACGATGCTAAAGGAACAGGTAGACTTTCGACCTTAAACACATACAGTAGAAAAGATAAGGCTGTTGATAGTGCTCAAAATTTACCGTTACAAGCTGAAAGTAGTATGCTAGGCCAAGAATTGACATCACTACTATCTGCAAATAATGGAAGAGTGGGTCGACAACATGATATTAACAATGCGAATGAGTTGGAATTGGCGATGTTGGGAAGAGAGATAGAGAATTTTCTTAATGTAGGTGTTTCGCAAAATATATCCCCTTCGAGTCAACACCGTGAAGGTGCACTTTCAACCCAAACTTTAGATTTATATTTTAACGAAAACTTAGGAATAGCTAGTGCTATGGAAAGTTTAACTACTCCGGACGAAGTAAACCGGTCTTTAGGTATTGAAGTTACTACCTCAGATAATAAGAGGTTGGGTAAGTATGCACCTTCAATAAATCCAGCTCTTGATTACCATTTAATTTTAGGTAGTAAATCAATAGCTGAAACTGTTTTTAATAACCACGCTAAAAAAGAAATAAATGATTTAAATAAAGCCATTCAATCAAAATTAATTGGCCCAGCAAAACGTGAAGATGGCCGTTCACATGTTCCTTTAGGGGTAAGTGCAACAGACGACCAACGATTATTAGAAACCGCGAGAAGTAGGTTTAATATGGGAGCTGGAGGTACTATGGATAGTTTTGCGAGAAGGTTGTTATCTAGGCATAGTGAGGTTTTACAAGACAATATATTTAGTAATATGACTAAAGATGCTTTTATGGAACAAGTACCATTAGGAGAGCATTTTCAGGGAATCGCTACTATTAGAGGATATGTAGTAGATATAAACGGTACACGAATGCCTCAGTTCGAAATAGTAAATACTCATGTTTTAACTGGTTCTTCTTTATCTGAAGCTGTACGTGTTCAAGCAACCCGAGACATAGCCAAGTCTCACAGAAAAAGTTTCACATTGGCAACTTCAAGTATACATGTCGATGCAGTAAACGATGCATACCGACTTACAGCTAGGGAAAATCTATTGGGTGCATTTCAAGATGCATCATATCAGATAGACAGTATTTATGGTTTATCATTATATGTAGGGAAGGCGCAAGGACTTAAAGGTTCGATGGGTTTGACAACACCAGAAATAGCAGAAGGGCTAAGGATACAAATATCTGAGATGTTTAATGGTAAAGATGTTCAACAGGAATTATCTAATTTTTATGCTAAGATGATGGAAAGAAGTAATCGATTAACAGAACAGTGGAAATCTAAGGTCCCGACTGGTAAGCATGGTGCTTCTATTGCCGATGAGTGGACATATGGTGACTTACAAGGTAATCCACATAAGAAATATTTAGGTATATGGGGTGCTCGTGGCCAAGATACTTGGAAAGATGGAGGAAGTGTAGGACAGAATGTATCTATATCTCCATTCTTAACGACAAGGCGTGAAGGTACAGTTCGCTTTAAGTAGGTTAAAGCACAAGCTTTATATACTAAGACGAGTTAAATTAATGGTAACGAGTGGAATGTCAGTACTGAAAGTCTAGACAATAAAAGGAGAAAATAAAAAAAATGACATATTTCCTAGGAAGAGATGTTGACTTATACATCACAACAGAATCCGCCACTAACAATAAAGCAGGTACAGACCAAGCTATTATTGTCTCTGGTGATGAAGCTGTATTTGGTGCAGTCTCAGCAGCAGTTGCTGGAGCATGTATACCAAATATGACAGTTGGAGATGCTGTAAAGGGTATAGTTAACGACGTGACAGGAATTGACCTGTCGATATCAGTTAGTGATGAAGATGTTGGACCTTTTCTAGGTAAACCTCAGATTATGCAGAAGGTAGAACTAAGAAAAGAGACAGTTGTAACCATCACACGCAAAAAATACGACAACTTTTGGGATGTTGTATTCAACGGACCAGCCAACTCTACCGATTTTATAGGTAGTGCCGCTAATGCAAAACGTATGGGAGCTAGATTTGGTGTAGAATACACCGCTGCAACCGCCGTTAAAGTATCGAGTGGTAATAATTTTATGGCTGATGTTGGTGATATATTTGGAACTACTAATTGTTGTTACGGATATAGAATTCATTTACAATTAAAAGGTTATGATGCTACTTCTGGTATAACAGAAGAAGTTTTCACAGTACCTAATGCTATATTAACTGGACACACAGTGTCCCTTAGCGCAGACGGTGTAAGCGAAGAAACTCTTGAGTTTACTTCATCAGTTGCACCTTTGCCTTTCACACCTAGCGCAGCAAAACCAGCTGCTGGTTGGATAGATGTTACACCAACAGCGATGACGGAGCTCTGATAGTATGGTTTTTTTCTTAGGTAAAGACGTAACTATTGCTGTTCAAACCGAAAAGGGTAATGATTATGGGGTAAGTGTATTGCCTGCCGCAGGTGGTGCAACACAGGTAGAATTCACAGCTGATGGTGGTATAACTGCTGGCGCAGAAACTTTTGCGCTTGCTGGTTCAGGTACCGTTGGTAAAGTTCAACCGCAGATAACCGCAGTCGATGTTTCTATCGGCGCTATGGATGAAGACATTTCATACTTTGGTATGAGGTCTGTAACCAAAGCCGAAATCAAAAAGGAAACCACCATAACCATAACTCGTAAAAAGACATCTGAAATGTATGATGTATTATTTAATGAAGTTAGATTTGGTGTAACTGGGGCAGCCGCTCTGGATGGTTTAGAAATGCCAACCGTAACTAAAGGATATCGAATATTTGTTAGTATGGATGGAGAACAAGGAACCGATGAAGTAATTACAATAAAGGGTTGCTGTATAACAGGACACAGTGTTACTATGGGTGTTGATGGAACAATGGATGAGACGTTAGAACTAATGTCATATATTACTCCAGATTTCGCAACCGGCAAAGACGCTACCGCAATTACTACAGACTTGTAAGGTTAGAATATTAATAGAAGGGGGGTTTGTACTCCCTTCGGAGACATAAAAATGGCAGAAAAGAAAATATGGTCAATGGATGACTTAGTAGCACTCACTGATGAAGTGCAAATTAGCGAAGTAGTTTTTAGAGGTGGAGTTGTAGAATTCCAATTTTGTGAACTAACTGAAAAGGAAGAACCCAAACTCTTAGGTATTACGGAAGATTTACCAGAGGAAGAGAAAATGGGTATATATCAAGAGATTGGCTCTGAAAGAGTCATAAAAATGATAGAGAAAGCAAACGAAAAGAACCCAGAAGGACCTATTATCAAAGCTGATATGTGGAAACTTCTACCAACAACCTTGAGATATTCAATATCCAATAAAATTTTAGGTGCAGAGGAAGTAGCAGTAGATAGTTTTCGCGACTGATGCTGGAATCGCCTGATGCGGTACTACTCTATATACCTTTAATGAAAGGGTTGGGAATGAGATGGGAAGATATTAAATCTACCTCTAGGCATGAATTAGTAACACTTTTGGGTGCTTACCAAGAACATGAAAGATTTCATTCAATGGATGGTTATAATGATTCGGATATAAGTGAAATGGCAAAGACTCGCCCTGAAGTACGTTCTCAGTACGCTGACTATTTACAAACAAGGCGTAAATACAATGATATGCTGGGAAAGAAAGAAAAACCAACATTTAAAGGACTAAGATAATGGGTTTCGCAGGACAGGTATTTGCAGCGCGTGTCGCTATAGGATTGGCAATTCCGAGTCAGCAGGCTCTTCAAGAAACCGGAGGTATTATCGCAGGTGGAGCCGATAAAATATATGGAAGGTTGGGTGCAATAAGAGCAAAACACGGTGCTATAACCACACAGAACTATAAGGCTCAATTAAAGGACCTTTTAAACGTCTCTAAATCAAATCAGCAGCTTCTTACTCAGTCGATGACTCAGGGCGTTAAAAAGGCTTATGACGGCATGACTAAAATAGGTCAAGAATCGCTAAAGGGGATGATGAAACCGGGAGCTTACAAACAACTTTCTACATCTATGAAAGGTGCTTTAGGTAAAGATTTACATAAACAAATAACTGCTGGGGTAGCTACTGCCGGTAGTGCTGCTAGACGTGTTCAGAAAATGCAGCAAAACATAATTAAAATGACCAAGGCGCAAAGAAGAGAAGCCATTAAAAATTTAGAAGTAGAAAAAAATAGTGCACAAATAGTATTATCGAATTTAAAAGATGAACAAGCAAGTCTAGAAAGGAAAGCCATGGTTAATGGTAAATTAGATGCAAAGGACCAACAAAGGTACGAACAATTAGTTACTAAAGTCATACCAACTAAGAAAGAAGATTTGAGACTTGCAGATAGCGCTCTTAGAAAAACAAAACAAATAATCGAAAGTGTTGGGGAACAAACTAAAAAACAAAGGAATTTAGTTAAAAGTTTTAAAGAAGTTGGTAGAGAAACAATTAAAGCAGGTTCAGCAGTTAAACAAGGTTTTAATGACATCTTAAGAAATTCCATAGGTCTATTAGCAGCTTTTACATACAAACTAAATCAACACACACAAGAATTGATAACTTTTGAAAGAGAGCTAATCAATGCTAATTCCGTGTGGGGAATGTCTAACGAAGAATTATACACTGCCAGCGCCGAGTTATTAAAGTTTGCTAACGAGTATGGTATTACCTTAGAGAATGCCTCTGCCGGTATGTATCAATTAGCTTCGGCAGGTTTAACTCTAGCAGAAGCTCAAGAAGTTATAAAACATACTTTGCTATTATCTATGGCTGTTCAGGGAGACCATAATACTATCGCTAAATTAACTACACAGATTATAAAGGGTTATGGTATGGAGATGTCAGAAGCAGGTAGATTAACTGATATGATGGCTCATGCTATTCAGAAATCTCTTATTGAATGGCAAGATTTATCAAGTGCTGTTAAATTCGCTTTACCTTTCTTTACTTCAACTAACCAAGAAATAGAACAATTAATTGGTTCTTTAATGATACTTACAGACCGTGCTTTAGAAGCAGGTATTGCAGGTCGTGGTTTAAGACAGGCTTTAGCTGAGTTCGCTGAAAGTGCGATGGATGCTGAGGCTGGATTTGCTAAAATGGGTGTTCAAATATTAAACGCAGAAGGAGAAATGCGTCAATTGAGTGATATAGCCATGCAATTTCACGACAAGATGGGAGACACTGTTAGTAATACCGAATTATTAACTACTTTAATACAAGATTTAAACGTTCGTGGTGCTACAGCCTTTGTGCATTTAGTGCAGAATGCAGAACTCTTTCAAGAAACTGTAGACAATGTTAAGGCGTCTGGTGGTGAATTAACCGAAATGGCTAATATACAGAATGAATCTCTTTCTGCTCAACTAGAAATACTAAAGTCTAATGTTAAATCTATATTTATGATGGGAGATGCTACATACCGTGCTGAAGGTTACATGAGTGCATTTCACAAAGAAGTTACACTTGGTGTTAAATCTTTAACCGGTTTGTTTGTAGAAACAGTTGACGGAGAACAACAACTTACAGACCTTGGAAAGGAAATAGAAAATATAGCAGTTAATGGTGTCAAAGTATTAGTACAGCTTGTAGAACATTTCATTGATGTGCTAGGTAGGTTAACAGAGGAAGGATTAGTTAGTTACGAAATGCTGAAATTACTAACATACCCTCTGGAAGTTCTTCTATACATAATGGATAAATTAGGGCCAAATATGTTAAAGGTGATTATTTGGATGAAGGTACTAGGTAGTCTTGTTCCTACTGCTACGATTCAATGGATAGCTGGAGCTAAAGGTCTGTTTTCGATGGCTGCTGGGTTTAGAGCGGTTGCTTTGTTTAGTGGATTAGCTTTAGGGGCTGTTGCTCTTTGGGGTGGTAAAATGATTATTGACGCTTGGGCCGAGAGAGCCAGTGGTGGATATGTACATGGTGGTATGGGACAAGGTGGAGCAGCCGGAGCACGACCTTATATGGTTGGAGAGCAAGGTCCTGAGATGTTCATACCGGGTCAATCAGGCAAAATCTTAAATAGCTCCCAGACCCGAGATATATTAGCAGGAAATTTTAATTCCGGAACATCAATGAATAATAACACATTAGTAATTAATAGAGCTGTAATGAAAAACACATCTATAGGTATAGATTCCTTTGGAGGAATAGCATGATGGATTTAAAACCCAATAGTTTTTATGTTAAAAAGGCATTAAGTTCTTCAATACCTCTAATAAGTGAGTTTCCTGATTTACCTTTATCAGGTAGTAGTAGTACGAATAACACTTTTTTTGCAGGAGATACCACTCTTTCTACTGGGGATGTTCGTAGTTTTAATATATTATCTGGTAATACTTCAAGCAATCTAAATTATGGAGACTATAAATTACAAGGAGGGTATCTAAAATATTTTACTGAAAATGCCGATACTGGTATTTCTTATGACCCACTTAGTGTCAAATTATGGTCAGTTAAAAGTGACTATGCTATAGAACAAGGTGGTTTTACATTAGCTCAATCTGGCACTACGGGAACTGCAATGGGCCATAATATTGCAGCTTATTATACACGTCCTATAAGTGCTATACCTAATATGGTGGAAGACTTTGAGGATAGACAAGCCACATTAACAAAAACTGGTACCTACATGTTCAGCGGACCTTACGTAGATTTAGCTGAATTTATAGATGCAAACAGCGGAAGTGTAAATCTTATAATTACAAGCATATCATATAAAAAAGATGCTTATCTAAGACAATTAGCTCTTGCTAATGCTGTTTATTTCAGGGGTAGACATATTGTACCACTGATAAAGAGAACTGCAAAAAGTGGTAGATGGTGGTATCAAATAGCAAAACTTAGTTATTCAGTTGATGGTTCGCTTTCAACTCTTAGTTATGCTGGAACTTCGGGAGATTGGGAGCGAATATATGTAGGTTCTAAGTTCTGGGGGGGCAAAGACAGATATCAACACCAGCACGCCGACTTATCAGGATTAAACATCCAATATGCTGACGTTATATCAAGTACTGCCGAAGGTAGTGATGAAGGAATACAACCTATGATGGGTGGACTAATGTCTGCTTATATGATGACTAAAAACATTCAAAATCCATATAGTGCAGACCTAGCTAATGCTATGATATATTCGAATGTCCAAATTCAGGGTAATATTGGTTCTGGCCCAAATGGAAATGCTTTACGTATTTATCATGAATGGGATTATTCTGATACAAACAGAACAGTAGAAACCGAAAACTTTGGTACTGATACGGGCATCACACCACAAGTGTTTAGGTTAGGGTGTTATAATTTACCTGTTCCTCTGGTAACAGATGCTTCTGCTGACCGGCCCGGTGACCGAAGGTCGTGCCTTCCTTATATTGATATAACAATGAATATTAAACAACTTTCTCCTACCCCACTGTATGCTGAAACAACCAACATGGCCAATTATGGAGGAGGTGCTTCAAATGATAAGTTTACCCTTTATCCTGTAGGAACTAATAGTACTGATATATCAGATTATTTCTTTAGTGGAAATTCTACGACGCCGGGTGCTAACGACTATTTTACTAAAGACCGTTCGGAATCTTTTTTAAGAAGTGTAGCGGTTGTTTTTTCGAATTACAAACCTTTATCAACCCATACCACTCTCGATGCTTTTTTAGATTATGGTTTGAGTAATTTTTATGGTAATGTATATCCTAGCTATGCTGGTGTAGACGACCAAGGAGTAGTTGGTGGTGTTGTATTCCGAAGTTTTGGTATGAAAAATGGAACTGATGGAATAACTAGTGCTGTAGACCCAACAGTACCGCCGGGTTTTGATGCTGGAAAGATATATGCTCAAGCAATACCTGTTACATATAACACAAATATAACTAGAGATGTTAACTTTGCTAGTTCTACCGACCCGTCAAATTCAATGTTGGTTTATGCTTCTGGTGGTTTAGCAGGTTTCCAACCGGATGCCGTAGTTGGTACTAGTGTGACTAGTAGAAGACCAGTTGTAAGTGGTTCTAAGAATGTACTAGCAACAGTAGGAACACGTAATATAATGAATAATACTGCCATTTTAGCAGGACCAGCTCCAACCTTCTGTATGAAAACGGTAGCATTACCTACAAACACGTTTTTCGATATGAGATTTTATATAGATATGCTAACTTCGGGAAGTAGTTACACCAATAGTATTAACCCATATAGTTTTTGGCCATATACTGGCTCAACTGCATGGCCAATGGGTGGTAATTCCGCGGGAAACGCAGCTGTACCCGGAGGTAGTTCTATGAGAGTTACTTTCGATGCAAAAGACGCAAATGCAAAAATGATTGATGCACCGGCTTCGGTGGATAGTAACATTGACATACCATATCTTGACATACCTTTTAGTAATACTAAAAATTCCTCATATTCCTTCAGTGATTTAGATGGGAGTTCGTCTCCTAATTATCTTTTATATCCCAAATATATGACTATATGGGTGCAGAATTATAGATGGATAAGGGGACAACAGAATGCCGGTAGGCCCGGTTCTGCTGATGAGTTGTTCTATTTCGGTGATGCTGTTGCCAGTGGTTCGTCTGTGATAGCAGAGGTATTAATAGATTCTATGTCATTACATAATTTTTATCCCGAACAGGGTATAGAGAATATGACTGCTACCAACCCTACTGAGGGTGGGTGGAACATAACAAATCAAACCGTTTTGTCTCCTTTTGACACGATAGAAAAGGTCGGATATAAAGGAAGTGGCTTTCAAGGTGCTGGTGAAGGATATGCGACTGGATATCCTAGTGCAATGGATAACATAAAAGTTAGTCCCGGTGGTTATCTGTCACTGGGCTTTGATAATAAAGCTAATTTTCCTATAGTTGGCACTAATATTAGAGGTGGTTATTTATTTTTTAGCGACTATTATAGTGAAAACCCAGTAGAGCACCAGCGAATAAACCCTACAACTGATATGTTAGGGATTGGTGCTAATATGAGTGTCTTAAATACATTAAGTGGTTCTTCTTATGAGAATTTACAAGTAATGGGTAGTCAGTTTAGAGGAGACTATGTTGTAGATACAAGTACTGCTGCGTCAGGTCGCATTGACCCTATTGCTGCTGGTCCTTCAAGATTTACTGTTGATAACCTTACCGCGACAGACAATGCTTTATCTTTAGCATCTGGTACATATAATACTAATATGTCAGTAGATGGGTTTACTCAAAAGGGTTTTGCTAGGTTACATGTTACCGGTGCTTCAACCGCTGGAGAAGCTACTTATGGAACATGGGGTAAGCGGGAGAATGTTTTAGCATGTACTAAAGTTATTGGGTTTTCTGACATAGACTCCACCCTAAATCTAAACCAAATTCGAGTAGCAAACCCACAGATATTCAATGCAGAGAGTACCGAAGAAGAATATATAATATTTCAAGCTTATAGAGATGGACTTTTGTCTACTGCTAGATATGCTAAGAGTGGTTTAAAGATATCTTCTGTTAATGGAGATATTATTACATTTTCAACGAACTGTAATACTGCTAATAGTGGAGTAGCAGACCCTGTTGGTCCCCTCATGACAGAGGCTACACTATCTGAATTATATGTGTCTCCCTATAAATATTGGGTAACTCTTATGTTTAAGGGTGACCAAAGTATAGTATCTCGAGGATATGGGCAGGTTGCTATGGTTAATGAAACACCAGCTGTAAGTAACATAACAAATTTAACCGGAACAACGTGGAATGAATCTAACTTCAGTTATCACCCTACTTTGACTGGAGCAGCTGATGCAGGAGATTCTTCTCCATACCAACGTAGATGGGATTTAACTAATATAAAGGAGTCTTCTATAATAGAGCGTGACGCGGACTTTGGTCATGGTAAATATGACCCCGATACTAAAGTTGGTGGCTATGTAGCTTCTGAAATGGTAGTTTCAGGTTCTTATAGTGAGTTCAATATAGGAAAATTTGTAACAAATTCTGTAGTTGGGGAAAATAATAGTTTTACATTAATATCACATTTGGAAAATCCTTCAAACAACTCACAGGTTCAGCTAGTAGGGATGGATAACACCACTAAAACAAACTATCAATATTATACTCCTAAATTTTATTATCAATTTAAAGACGAACTCCCTACAACACCATTATTAAATATTAAACCAGCAGTGGATTTACTGAAAGAAGGGACGGATTTATATAATATTACTTCTGAAAATATGAACGCAGTCAAATTTGAATGGGAAGAGGCTGATGATGATATATGGTATAGGTATTTAATATGCAGTACTGGTAGTATTAATAATAAATATCAACATGCGCGCTTATGGATGCCCTTAAATGAGGAACCTCCAAACCAACAACCAGATAATATTACACTGGGACATACTTGTTACAATGTAGTAAGTGGTACCACCTTAGCTATGACGAATGGTGGTAAAGTTCCGTCAGATATAAATGGATTAAGTGGTTTTGCTCCATACTTTAAAACTGGAACTGGAGCATATTTATATTTACCTATAGGTACTTCTGGTTTTGATTTTCCCTTTACCTCGAACGGTAGTGACTCGGTAACTGAATTTAGTGTGGTATTACATTGTACACCAGATGAAGACTTGAGTGAATCTAAATATACTATATTACATAAAGGGGGTCTTGATAATTTAAATGCTTTAACTGTGTTAATATCGGGTGCTGATAGTAATGCACCTTGTGTTAAAGTTGGTATAAATGGAACATATTTAACTTCCTCTCCGATTACTTTAGATGGGTCTCCTGTAAATATAATATACACCTATAAAAAAGATAGTGAATTTGGTCCAGATGCACAACTGTATGTCAATGGTTCTAGAGAAGATTATGCTACTACTATGCCTACATTACCAACAACTGATGTAAGAATGGAGATAGGTGGAAATAATAATACACGTCATTTCAAAGGACAAATAGAAGAAATTATTTTTTATGATGTAGAATTGAAGGTACCAGATAGTGCTACTGATTATATATACAGTACTGCTAATGTATCTGATAAAAATACCGATGGCCTTATCACACATACTGCTAAACTTTTCTTATTCGATTATCATAATATCAGAGGTCGTTCTTTCAAAGAAGTTACGAGCAGTAATCAAGTATCGTGGAGGGCTACCACACTATGACGTTTGTATGGGATAATAGACTAACTGGTTTGGTGAATGAAGAAAGAACTGCAACCATTACATTTTTAGATGATGATGTAAGTGCTATGTATCTAGACTGGGATGATGGAAATTCCAATAAAAAAACAGAAGCTAATTACCAATGGTTAGAATTTAGTGAACCTACTAGTAGTACGGTTGTAACACACACATATACTGCTACCGGCCAATTTTCCCCTGTTGTTCAGACTATTAATTCCCGTGGTTTTATATCACGTTATTACGGCCCTGCGGCAACCGAGGCTAATGTTAAACCCTATTCACAAGATACTGGTATTGAAAATATTACTGTTAGTGATGGTACACCTACTGCTATTATGAGGGCACAGAACATTAGTGTCAATTCCGGTATTGATAATAGCATACTAGAAGTAAGAGGACCTCAGCAGTGCTACGTCATAGTAGCTCCTACTTTAACTCAAGCAGAGTTAAATAGTATAGGTAAAATAGAGTTGGAAATTACAGGATACGTTGCTTTTAATAAATATGACAATGCAGCAGGTGGCCAAAGTAAAACTATTTGGTCTTCAACTGAGTCGCAGGAAACTATAAACCTTACCGTACCTTTAACTAGTACTCCGAGTGGGGCTTACAATATACTATCTAATAGTACTTTTATGCCCGGTTCTGTATTTAGTAAGATTTTGAAGGTTAAATTTTTAAGCCCTAAGTCTAATTGGAGTGGGGTTACGCAGAGTAATGTCGGTACTGATTATACTCAAAATGAAATTCTCAACAGATTAAAGATATTTATTTGCACGAGTAATGCGTTGCCGTTTAATCTCATATCTCAGTATTATCCAATGGCTTATGTGACAGCAGGTGCACCTATCAAGAGTGTGGATGATAACAATTATTTCTCCACATTAGATTTTTCACAGAGCAGAGCAGCTGCGTCTAACGTAACATTAAGTGATTATAGATATGATGATGGTAAAGGGTGGTTTACACCCGTTTATGAATGGGCTCTCAGTACAGATATATTAGGAACTGAGACAAGCCAAACAAGTGCATTAAAAACTGTAAATTACTGTTATGCGGTTAGACCTACGGGTATGAATGGTATTGTAGACAGTAGTTTATATAAACAAGCTGTGTTTACTGGATTTGGTCTGTGGTATACAGATGGTACTGCGAGGTCTGATACAAGGGAAGACCAAGTTCTCATAGATGACTTTGGTAGATTTTACCCTCAGTACCATGATGTTAGAGTATCAGCAAAGGCTGGTGTAAAAGGTAGTAGTATTATAACTAATCAACCAGATGTTTACCATATGGTTCCTACTCCAAATTGGTTTGATGATGCAGTTAATATTCTTCAAACTCCAGTTACAGACTATACTACTAAGATGAAAAACAACGGTGACACAAATGGGTGGATAATGACGGGCTTGAATCCCGGTAATCAAAAAGACGCACTGGGTGTAACATTAACTCATCAGGGAAAGGACTTTGTAATTTTAACTTTTGATACCCCTACCAATAATATATTTTTCCAGACAACTAACTATGCTAACGGATTGATGTCAGATTTAAGTGGTTTTGCTACGTCTGGATTGAAAATAGCTGGTGTAGAATATCTACATGTAGAAGACCCTAACACCAAGAATCAGAATGCTTTCTGGAAGCCCGTGGAATTTACTGACACAACCAAAATTACTAGGGAATATAAAGATAACACAGATGAAGAATACAAATCACACTCTACTTCACTAGCAACCTCAGGTTATATTAAATTTGATAGACCTGTCGATTGGTCAACTAGTACAATAAAACAAATGTGTGGAGGTGTGTATAATACTCTTTCTGGTAGTATAGGGACTTTAGCTGGAACTGCTGGGGCTATACAACCCGGGGCTGACGATATTGTTATAACTGGAACCTGCACAACTAACGGAGAGGTTTCTGGATATGGCAGAACTGTTTCTATTAATAATACTACCGATGCCGATTTAAAAGATAAAATGGCTACTATAGGAAGTGCTGCGGAAGTTGGAGCATATAAATATGCTTTAATTATTGCTACTGGAACTGCATCTGGTTCAATGTTTTGGCTTGCTAGTGGTGGAAATAATGGGTGGGATGGTAACCAAACTGTTATAGTGAATATAGGAACCCACGATACTCTTGGTGTAGGTGACTTTAACCCAAATTATAAGTTTCCAGCAGGTACTATTACTGGTACTGTAAGGCGTATAAATATATATGACGTAATTCCCGGCGCTTCTAAAGTGTTTGGTATTTTCCGTGATACTAATGAAATATTAACGAGTGGTCTGGGTATTGGAACTGGCAGTGTAGAAACTATACCAGTAGGAGGGGATGTATATAATCCCGGAACTTCTTACTTTAAAAATACATATAATATGTATGATGCTGATATAACTGGTTCATCATGGGCTACTACTAACAAATATATTTTGAAAATAACATTAAGTGGTGCTACTGCTGATGGTACTTTGGACAATCCGACACCCGAGTTATGGAATATTTTTGATGCACAACAGGGAGATAGTGCTATTATAGAAGAGATTGATAATTCTGCTTACAACTTAAACTCATTGCCTATTACTAGTGATTTAAGTATGAGAGCCTCTGGCCAATATTTTAAAGCTATATCTAGGCGAGGAAAGGTTTATGTAGTTAAAACTGGTATTGGAATTAGTGATGTTAATTTTAGCAGTGTAGCCTTGGGAGATGAATCTCTAGCTACGGCTTTTGATAGCCATGGTCCTTCTACTTTATATGGACATCTACACATGGTGAGAAAATTACAATCCGAAGCAGTCAATGTTTATTGGGACGAACCTCAGAAAGATGGAACATTCTTAAGATTATATGGTCTTGTGACTGATGTTAATGAGACGAGAGCAGTAGGAGGACCGAGAGCAGTTATGACTTATAATTTTAATGTAGTAATAAAAGAAATTGCCCTATTAAATAATAAAGGTTCACTTATGACAGACTTATATCCTTTGGGGGGAATAGAGAATGAACGAGATTACTCCTAGAGTATTGATAGATAACATTGAAGTTGAATTTACCGAAGGTACTTATCAACTAAATGGTGGTTTAACTGCTGCTACATTACAGTTTAAAATATCCACACGTCAGAGTAATTATAGGAAATTCTGGAACAAAGAAGTTTTATTCTTCTTAGATAGACATGATACTATACCTTTATTTAGAGGTTATATAAAACGTATAAAAGAGGAGTTGGACTACTTTGAAATATTTGCACAAGATGCATTGGGTTATATGGTTAAGGGTGGTAATAAAGAAATGGCGAAGATAGCACTAGACAAACACGATAACCTAGATGGTAACACCGCTTCAGGTGCTATTAAATTAGCTATATCTAAAGCTCTATTAAGCACTAGAATTAAGACAGATATAATAGGCGACACTACGCCCCTTATTAGCTCTTCTAGGCCCCCCTTGAGAGGTACGTTGAGCTTATTAGACATTATTAAGGAATTGCTTAAAAGAGCTGTTGATAACACAGTAACGCCTCCTAGACCCAATATTATTAAAATAGTGGATGATGGGGATAACTCTCAGTTGGTTATAGAACCAGAGGTTGATGTAAATACTGCACCTATACAGATGGTGTTCACAGAAAAAGATAATATTACTAAGTTAAAAATTATCGATAAAAAAATACCTACTATAGTTATAGTTAATGGATATAAAGGGGTTAAGGGTACTTTTAGTCACGATAGTGCTATTGCAGCATATGATAGAAATTATTTAGAAGTTAGGAATACTGCACTCAAGAGTCCAGCTGAATGTAGAGACTTTGCTCAGAAGTTATTTAGAGCTAATTTAGAGAGTAAATATGAATATGCTTTAGATACATTTGAGGGTATGTATCTTTCTGAAAATGATGTTATCAGAGTGGAGACTGAAGATGCTAAGTTCACTGGAAATTATAGAGTAAGAGGTAAGAAAATTACTTTTACACCTTCTTCTTTTAGTATTGGTTTAAATATAAATAGAAAACCACCAACGCTAGCAGAGTATATATCTAGGCAAGATAATTAAGGGGTGTTCATGTTTGGCGGACCACGTGGGTTACCAACAACACCATCATCTCGGCCATATGTAGGACAATAATCACCAGACAATCCACCACCACCAGAAACTTCAGAACCACCGGGGTTCATTGTTCTAGCCGATACTGTGCCTGCTGGTTGTTCTCCATTGTATGGACCATCACCTAATCTAACTACTCCGTCTATTCTTCCTTCTGCGGTAAGCCCTGCATCACGGCCCATTTTACGGCCATATCCTGTAATATCTGTTTCGAATTCCATGTTTAGATTTCACATTTGTCACCAACACAAGCATACTCAGCTTTTCCTTGAGTGTTGTCTTGATTCTCATATTGAGACAATTGCTTATAATCAATTACGGGCTGAGCCTTTATAAGCCTT